>Ga0070728_10001818_pt1 | contig 29424 bp, 25 predicted proteins | sample tdDd471_FD_66723 | JGI IMG/M metagenome (GOLD analysis project Ga0070728, IMG submission 66723) | Marine sediment microbial communities from the Atlantic coast under amendment with organic carbon and nitrate - tdDd47.1 | ecosystem: Environmental > Aquatic > Marine > Coastal > Sediment | place...
AATTTTCGGGAAGTTCAAATTGATTCATTGCATTCTGGGAAATATGTTTTGCTATTGTATTCTCATTGGCAATAATCGCCAGATATTTTCTTCCGTTTGTCCTGTGCCACTCTTCTATTTTAGGCAGAAGTTCTATAGCTTCGGGAGTTGATAATTCCCAGTCGAGTATACTACAGATTTCAGCATAAAAACCTTTATTATATTTAAGCCCTTTGTAATAATCAAAATAAGAAAGAGCTGCTTCCTTATTCCAGATCCCTGAAATAATAGAGAAAATAACATCTCCTTCTTTTTTGATAATCCAATTGCCATGCCCTTTTCTTCGGGTACTCAAATCTTCAGACTCTTCTCGATTTCGAGCGAGATCCGCTCGAAGACTTCTTCATAAGTACCGACACCATCAATTTTTGTAGTGCCGTAAAGAGAATTGTACTTCTCTACAACGGGAACAGTTGTGTCTTTATGATCCTGCAATCTCTTCACAATTTTGAGCGTATTGCTGTCATATGGTTTCTGTTTTTCTGTATCTCTTCTTTTATCGAGTCTACTGATCAATTCAAGGGTGGGAACCTCTATCTCCATGATCTGTCCAATCTTGGATCCGTGAGCTTTCAGAATTCCATCGAGAATATAGGACTGAACCAGAGTTCTCGGAAATCCTTTGAAAATATATCCCTTTTTATTTTTTGCGTCTGACAGTTTCTTTTCCAGAAGCTGGACAACAACCTCATCGGGAACAAGGTCTCCATTATCATAATATTCTTTTATTCTCAGGCCTATTTCCGTTTTATTGATAATTTCCTGTTCGATCATTGGGCCTGTTGCTATATATTCCAGTCCGAACTTCTCAGCCAGAGCTTCCCCGTGGGATCCCCTTCCCGATCCGGGATAACCGAACATAACAACATTGAAAAGCTTATGCTTCAGTTCTTCTTGTACTATCTCTTCGATCTGTGTTGTAACATTTTCGATAGTGGTGTTTCCATCTACTGACTTCAACAAATCTTTCTCTTCATAAAACTTCAGAACCGGTAGAGTTTTATCGTTGTACTCTTCCAGCCTTTTTTTGATAACCTTTTTATTGTCATCAGCCCTGCCTGAGGACTTTCCCCGTTCCAGCAGTCTTTCTACAGATAAGTCCTGGTCAACTTCAAGGTTGATCAGACAGGTGAGTGAAGTATTGTGCTGTATCATCAATCCTTCGAGAATATATGCCTGCATATATGTTCTTGGAAAACCGTCGAAGAGGAATCCGTTTGTATAGGGATTGGTGACAATGGTTTTCTCAATCAGCTGAACAATTATTTCATCTGAAACAAGTTGTCCGGCGGCGATTATGCTTTCGGCGATCTTCCCGAGTTTCGTTTTTTCTTTTATTTCCTTACGGAGAAGATCCCCGGTCGAAATATAACAGAGATCATATTCATTAATAATAAATTCAGACTGTGTCCCTTTCCCTGCTCCAGGAGGACCGAAAAGCGCTATATTTAACATGTCACATACTCCATAATTGTTATGTCGAGAGTTAACAATAAATCAGCTGAACAATAAGTGCAATATAAATATTCATTCATGTACAATAATCAACAGAATGAATCACCTCTCATTTTTTTCTTGACAGATGCAGAATACAAGGTAGAATGAAATAAAAATGAGAACTGATTCAGTTGTCAGTATGGAGGAAATGATGAGTAGGAAATTATCCGCAATTAGTTTTATTCTTCTTTTTATGTTGAGCTTCGGCTCAATTTTTGCCACAGGGCAAACCGAAGGGGAAGTAAAACCAATTAAATTCGGTGGAGTCTGGCCTTTAGGAGATATTACCGGAGCACAGGCAAGTAAAGCAGCTCAGTTGGCAGTCGACGAGTTGAATGCCAATGGAGGACTTTTGGGAAGACCTGTTGAGCTGATCGTAATTGACAGTGAATTCAGTCCTGAAAAGGGTGCAGCAGCTATAGAAAGACTGGCAACAGTTGATAAAGTAGACTTTTTTGTAGGTGGAATGTCCAGTGGAGTACATCTTGGACAGATTCCCGCTTTAAAAAAATATAAAAAAGTAACCATGTGGACCGGAGCAGCCAGCCATCTTGCAGAAGAAGCAGTTGGAGCGAACCAGGATTGGTATTTCCACTTACACCCATGGGATTATAACCAGGGTGCATCTTATGTGGAAGGATGGAATGATATTGCTGAAAAATATTCTGAGATATCTATAGACAGATGGTTCCTGGCTTATGAAGAAGGTCCTTTTGGAAGTGCTTCTTTTGAGGCAACAAAAACTCTTTTTGCCGATATGGAAATCGACGGTGAAGCATTCCAGTCCGCTGCGGCCGGCGGCGGTGATTACACCGCAGTTCTTCAGAGAGCAAAAGAATACGATCCCGATGTATTTATCTGGGCAGGTTATGCAGCAGATGCCCTTCCTATGATGGAGCAGGCTAAAGCTATCAATTTCGTACCGAGATTGTTTGTTGGAGCGCCTCCGGGATGGCCTTCGGACTTTGGTGAATCCAAACTGGCTGAAGATGTAACACTATATGGAATGTGGGCGCCTGCGATTAATACAGTCAGTGTAAAAAGTACATTGTTTTCCGTTGGATATGAGACGAAATACAATGAAATCCCTGCAACATACTTTGCCCCTCTCGGTTATACATCAATTGACATAATTGTTCAGGCTGTAAAAGCAGCAGGAACGATTGAAACTGACGCTGTTATAGCTGCACTCAAAGCTAATCCTTATGAGTCAGCACTAGGTGAAGTGATTAACTTCAAACCTTCAAACGTTATCAGCAATCAGGGGATCTGTCAGCAGAAGATTCTTCAGTGGCAGAATGGCGAACAGGAAGTTATATGGCCATTTGATTTCGCTACATCCAATCCGGCTTATCCTTTTAAAGGCTGGACTAAATAATACAACCTTTTTCAGGAGCCTTTTCCGGAAGTAAAAGGCTCCTTTTTTATTCAAATTAATTAATTTTTTGGAGCTTCCAGAATGATAAATAAAAAAATATATTTGATTGCCGGTATAGGTATTGCTGTTATATCAGCAGTCTTTTTTATGCTCACCAATCCGACTCTTCTTGTATATGGAGTACAACGGGCAGGAATTTATGCAGCTATAGCTTTGCCAATGGCGTTGGTATTAGGAATTGTGCATATTGTAAACCTCGCTCACGGTGAAATGATGATGGTCGCAGCTTATCTGAGCTACTTTATAAGTAGGACTTTCGATCTTGACCCTTTACTGGCAGCTATTCCCACTGGAATTATCATGTTTTTCCTTGGTATATTCATTTTTAAAACAACCATATATCACACATTAAAGGCGCCGGAACTAAATCAGCTTATTCTGACTTTCGGCGTGGCGATGGTTCTCAGCCAGACAATAAACCTTATGGCGACCAGTCAACCTAGAAAAATATCATTAGATTATGTCTCTGCTTCTGCATCAATAGGTGAAGTCAGTTTTGGTATATATGACTTTATATTCCCTGCACTGGCTATAATCTTCTTAATCATACTTATGTATTTTCTCAAGAAAACCCGCATTGGAAAAGCGGCAACGGCTGTTGGGCAGAACCCGAGAGGAGCTTTGATAGTCGGTATTAATGTCGATCTGACATACACAGTGATCTTTGCTGTTGCATCGGCTCTGATCGGTATCTTCGGTTCCGTTTTTATAACTAAATTCTCTATTTTCCCTGCCGTAGGTGGTGCTTATACAATGAAATCTTTCGCACTTGTAGCAATGGCGGGAATTGGAAATCTTCCCAAGATAATAACAGCGAGCCTGATATTGGGAATAGCCGAAAGTTTTGTCATGTCTATTCCCGGTGGAGCCGGATGGACACCGATGATTTTCTTCGGTCTGATTATATTTGTGATCCTCAGCAGATCATTCAGGAGTAAACATTGAGAAAAAAACTACCTTATATATTTATGGCATTGGGAATTCTGCTTCTGATTCTCCCTTTCTTTTCAGGTCCCTATGTTCAGTCTATTGGAAGAACGGTAATTACATACATGATACTGGCAATAAGCTGGGATATGCTTATCAGATCCGGTCAATTGTCTTTCGGTATTGCGGGATTTTTCGGGCTGGGAAGTTATGCCGCTGTTCTATCAGTTGTTAATTTATCCTTCAACCCCTTTCTCAGTATGCTGATCGCAGCAGTTGTTGCCGGAGGAGTGGCCTTTCTCGTCGGATCGATAGTTCTCCGCCTGAGAGGAATGTATTTTGCCATAACAACATTGGCATTGGGAGAAATTTTTAAGATAATTATACATAACTGGCACGATGTGACCGGGGGGCCAAATGGGAAACTTTTACCGAAGCTGGCTTTTGATGGAGATTCTGTTCCCTCATACGCTATGATGGTTATCTTTGCCCTTCTGGTAATCGCCATTTCCGAGTATTTCAGGAAAAGTAAAATTCACTATGCATTGACCGCAATAAGGGACAATGAAATCGTAGCCAAGTCCACTGGTATAAACATTTACAAATACCTTCTAATTGCTTTTACAATAACTGCAGCCATACAGGGTGCTGCCGGTGCAGGATTCGCACAACTCTATGGATTTGTTACGCCGGAAAGTAGTTTTAATGCTAATTATACATTGATTCCTCTGGCAATGGCTCTTCTGGGAGGAATGTACAGCACCTGGGGACCGGTTATCGGTGCCGTTGTACTGGGAGTACTCGGTGAATTCCTGAAACTCTACATACCTTACGGACACCTTGTCGTCTATGGATTAATTATCATTCTGGTCCTTCTTTTTATGCCTCGGGGAATTGTCGGTGTGGTTAACAGACTGACAGCAGATAAAGGAGTTGGCAATGAGTGAATTGAGAACTGAAAATCTGACTATCTCCTTTGGTGGACTGATTGCAACAAATAATGTGAACTTCAAAATTAAATCAGGAGAAATCCTGGGAATAATCGGACCAAATGGTGCCGGTAAAACAACCCTGATAAACCTGATAGCGGGAATACACTTCCCTACTTCAGGAAAAATATTTCTTGATGATGATGAAATCTCCACTATCCCCGCTCATAAGAGAGCGGCAATGGGAATTGGCAGAACATTTCAGCTTATACATCCTCTTGAAGGGCTAACAGTTATTCAAAATATAATGACCGGTTTCCTTTTCGCACAGAATATGAGTTTGTCCCGGGCAAAAGATGAAGCAGTCAAATTGTGTAAATCACTGGAGTTGACTGGCCTGGAACGTTCAACAGGACAGATCAATATTCTCGAAACAAAAAAAATGGAAATTGCCAAAGCACTGGCGACAAATCCTAAAATACTTTTTCTCGATGAAGTTATGGCGGGATTGAACAGTACAGAAACAATTGAAGCTATCGAGATCATTAAAAAAATCGCTTCTGAAAGGAACCTGGCTGTAGGTGTTGTAGAACATGTTATGGGTGTAATTACAAAACTGACACACAAGGTAATAGTTCTGGATAATGGACAGATTATTGCTGAAGGACCATATGAAGAAGTGGCTCTCAATGAAAAGGTTAAAAGTGCTTATCTCGGAGGTGGAGCCTGATGCTGGAAATAAAAAATATTCAATGTTCCTATGGAAGAATGGCTGTACTACATGATTTTTCTTTAAAAATAGAAGAGGGATCAATAGGTTTATTCGGTCCTAACGGTGCTGGAAAAACAACATTGATTAATGCCGTTTTAGGGCTGGTACCGGTAAAATCGGGAAGCATTTTATTTAATTCAGAAGATATTACGAATATGAAGACCCATGAAAGAGTTCATCTGGGAATTTCTGTGGTTCCTCAGGAAAGAGAACTGTTCCCCTTAATGACTGTCTATGAAAATCTGATAGTCGGAGGGCAGAATATTCCGAGAGCCAGAGATTTAGTTGAAGAAAACCTTGAAGAAGTATGCCGGATCTTTCCCATTCTGAAAGAACGTTTCAAACAAGCTGCAGGGACTATGAGCGGCGGGCAGCAAAGACAGCTTGCTGTTGCCAGGGCTTTAATGGCAAAACCCAAACTACTGATTCTTGATGAGCCCTCTTTGGGGCTCCAGCCATCCATCGTCCATGAACTGTTCAGTATACTGAAAGAGATGAAAAAAGATATCTCAATTCTTGTTACTGAGCAGAATGTACGGGAAAGCCTGAGAGCTGTAGACACAGGTTATATTATAGAAAATGGCAATATCATCCTTTCAGGAAGGGCTGAGGAATTAGCCAACAATCGGGAAGTTGAAAAAGCTTACATGGGATTATAGGTTAAATTATGGAAGATGTTGGAGTGATGGGTATTGGAACCTATATACCGGAAACAAGAATTGATGCTGCAGAAATAGCCAATAAATCGGGAATCCCGGAAAATGTAATAAGAGAAAAGTTCGGAATAAATTCCAAACCGGTTCCCGGTCCCGGAGATACAACCAGTTATATGGGTATTGAGGCTTCGAGAAAAGCCATTAATATGGCGGGAATCAATCCCGAAGAAATTGACATAGTTATCTGGAATGGAGCACAGCATAAGGATTATGTGAATTGGCTGGCAGGCCTTCATGTAGCCGAAAGCATTGGTGCCGTAAATGCATGGTCTTTTGATATGGAAGCCATGTGCGGGTCTATGATGGCGGGGATAGAGGTCGCAAGGTCACTGATGGTGACCAACAGAAAATACAATACCGTGCTTTTAGTCAGTGGATACAGAAACGGCGACATGATCGACTACTCTGTTCCTGAAACATCATTTATGTTTGACATTGGAGCCGGAGGAGCCGCAATGGTCCTTAGAAAGGGACTCGGTAGAAATGAAATTATCGGGACGGCTTTTAAAGGTGACGGATCATTTTCTCAGGATTGCATAGTAAAAGCCGGTGGTAGTAAAACATGGCCTGTAAAAGTGGAAGATCTCGATAATTTCCATTTTGAAATTGATGATGTAGACAGTTTTAAAAAGAAACTGGCTGAGAGAACACTTCCCAACTTCTACAATGTGATCAGAGAAAGCCTTGCCAATGCAGATCTGACTCAGAAAGACATTGATTATCTGGCTATTCTTCATTTTAAGAGATCAACCCATGATCTTATATTGGAAGACCTCAATCTGAAAGAAAATCAGACGACCTATCTGAATGAGTACGGACATATTGGTCAAAATGATCAGGTAATCTCCATAGAAGAGGGACTGGCTGATAAAAGAATCAAAGATGGTGATAATATCGTTATGGTTGGAGCTGGAATAGGTTTTGTATGGGCGGCAGCTGTTATTTGCTGGGGACCAATTCTAAAAGAGTAAGATTCTGCCTCTCTTTTGCACAAGAGGGGCATATTAATTTTAAAATACTTCCTATAATGGTAGGATAATGGCAAAAGATACAAAAAATAAGATTTGTAAAGCAGCTTTAGCTCTTTTTTCCAACAATCAGTTTGAAGTTGTCTCTATTGCAGAAATCTGCAGATATGCACAAGTATCAAATGGTGTTTACTACCGGTACTTTAAAAATAAAGAGGAATTGCTCCGCATACTCATCGATGATTTTCTGATTCAGTTTGAAAAAGAACTGACTGATATTCAGGGAACTACTATTGAAGAAAAAGTCCTCCGGTTTATTACTATCATCCTGAAAGTCGGAAAAGAACACAAACAGGAGATAGCCATATTCAGAGAAGGCCAGTATCGACTCTATGGATATGAAGATACACTGAGGAAACTCTATATCCGCAGTGCGGAATTTGTATTCGAAAGAACAATAAGTGAAGTGGAATATCTCTACATCGTTTCAGGATTGAGATTCTGTTCAACAAGAGTCCTTTACAATAATAAAATAATTGATCCCGAATATATCAGAGACTTTATACTCAATGGCGTGTTTCCCCACATGGATATGAATATAAATATCAGCAATATAGCTGAACAATTTAATTCCGTATTTGAAGAGGAACCTGATAGCAGTTATGAAAAACTGATTCGCTGCGGTATTTTTCTCTTCGGAAAATCGGGATTTCATAAAATCGGGGTAGCGGACATCACCAGTGAATGCCGGTTGGCTGTTGGTACTTTTTACACATATTTCGAAAGCAAAGAAAAATTTCTCAATACAATCGTCCTCCATATTGGAGAGAGAACCAGACACTATTTAAGTAAGAATGTACACAACCATGGAAACAGGCTCGACCAGGAGATCCTGGGAATCTGGCACTTTCTGAATTATTTTCGCAACCACCTGGAATACTACAGTATTGTCAGAGAGGCGGAATTTGTCGGAAAAGAGGTAGTGAGCCAATATTATGATGCCTTTGAACATGGGTATCTGAAAAACCTCGATTCAATCTCTGAAGAAAAGCGGATTCACGCGGCAAATTTTCTTATCGGGCTATCACATTATACGGGGATAGAAGTTCTCCATAGAGAGAGAATTAATGACATTCCCCGATTCCTTGTAGAAATGTCCCTGTTGCTGAAAAACGGGATATCTTTCAATTAATAAATGACTCTACCTGACCTGCTGTTTCAGCGGGTTTTTCTATTACAACGGCATGACCTGCATCGGGAATGACTATCAACCGGGAATGGGGTATCTCTCTTGCCATAATGTCTGAGAACGCCTTGTGTTTGAGTATATCAAGCTCTCCGATGAGAATAAGCACAGGACATTGGATTTTGTGTATAATGGAAGTCAGATTTATCTCCAGAAATGCATCACATAATCGTGCAAATCCCTGAAAAAAATCTATTGGCAACTGTGCGATTTTCTCTTCTCTTTTCCTCAGTGCTGCAAGATTCTTTTTTAAATATGCAGGAGAATAATTCCAGGGAATCAGTGTTCTATAAAATACCCGGGGATCGACCAAAGCGGCTGATTTCCAGGAGTCAACTGCTGTCTCCAATACAGAATCAAGCTCACTGACTCCATCAATGATAGTTAAACTCTTACATCTATGGGGGTATTTCAAGGCAAAGGTCATTCCCACTTCCGAACCATATGATGTCCCCACAATATGGGCAGATTCGAAATCGAGTTTTTCCATCAGATGTTCAAGATCATCAGCGTGAGTTTCCAATGAATAAGGAATATCCGTTTTTTCACTGAGAAGCTGATCACGAAAATCATGAAGTACTATGGTGTATTTCTTTTTTAACTGGCTGATAAGAGGATTCCAATGAGAAACTGACATGGCTATACCGTTGAGAAAAAAAACTGGCTCGCCGCTCTCTCCCTGTAACTCATAATAAATCTCTACATCCTGAAACTTCACTTTATTCATAAATAACTCTTTTTCAATATTTGAACACATTGCATCCCACAGCCAGGCCGGCTCCGCTTGCAATTGTGACAATAATATCTCCTCTCTGGATCCTGCCTTCGGTAACGGCATGATAAAAAGCCATGGGGATGCAGGCGGAACCGGTGTAACCATATCGATCCATAATCATTGTTGTTTTTTCATATGGTTCTTCGAGGATATCCATTACTTCGACGATGACCTTCTTATTTATCTGTGTGAAAAAATAGTGATCTGCCGATTCGATTCCTGCTTTTTCCAGAGCTTCCCTTACAACAACAGGCCATAGATTCACATTTCGGTCTCCCGGTAGACGCTGTAGAAGTTGCAGCCCATAATTCCCGGACTTGAGACGCTCTTCAGTAAAAGGCTGTTTCGTTCCACCTGTATAGACTCCGACATAATCCCATTGAGTGCCGTCTGCTATTTGATGTCCCGTCAAATACTTATTTTCACTACTCTGTTCCAGCAGAAACGCTCCGGCACCATCTGCAAAGATTGAATAGCCAAAATCATCTCCCGGTTTTACATGAGCCGGCATATTGTAAAGACCGACAACCAGCGCATATTTGATATCACTTCTTCCACTCATCATATTGGCAGCCACATCAAGAGCAGTAGTAAAGCTGGCACAGGACGCAGCAATATCAAAAGCACAGGATCTCTTTTCACCTTTCTGGATTCTTCCCTGAAGCAATATTGATGTTGCAGGGCTTATGTATTCAGGGGTATCGGTGCCGACAATAAACAGACTGATATCCCCGGGATCAACAGAGGCGTTTTTTATGGCACTTAATGCCGCTTTTTCTGCAAAATCAGCAGAGGTTTCATCTATATTTCTCAAATGGGCGATGTGTCTATTGAGAATCCCCAGTTTATTTTCCATTTTCTCAGGATCAATCTCTATCCCTGTTAATTTCATTAATTCATAATTGTCTATAGGTTCTCCCGGTGCATATATACCGACACCTTTCACATTAATGGCAGACATTACGATCTCCTTTTTTTACCGGGAAATACCCGATCGCAAATAGATACTCAGAAATTTTAAACTTTTTACTGTATCCGTTATATTATTGCTGAAAATATCTTCTATACCGAAATAGTGCCCGATTCCCGAAAGAGCGTTGGCTACCGTCACAGAATCCATAGATTCTGGAAAAGAACTCTTTAAATAACCCTTTTCAAAATTGTTGTAGTATTCTTCAACTGTTTCTTCCAAAACGAATTCAGCTTCACGGACTATTTTATAAAAACCCCGATGCTTTTCCATATGGCTGATAAATACATAGAATCCCCGAATAGTCTGTTCCAGAAGATTCATATCTTTCGTGAGGTTATTCCTGATCAGTTTGCGTATTTCTGTTCCGATCTGTATCACCAGTTCCCCGAGGATGGATTCTTTTGATGGAAAATGGCGATAAAAAGTACCCACTGCAAATTTCGAACTTCTGGTGATATCATATATATTGACCTGATGATACCCCTCTTCACCGAACAATTCCGCTGCTTTTTCCAGTAGGATTTCTCTTGTATTACCGATTTCCCGTTTTACTGTAAGATCGATGTTGGAAAAGACTCTTTCCGGGTTAAACTCACTTTGGGAAAATAGGCCATTCAAAATGATTTTTTTCAATGTCTCCCTATCATAAGGCCGATTGTGGTAAAGACTTCTAATCGAAATAAAGCGCAGAGGGCCTGTGATAAATAAATATTCAGTCTCAGACAATTCTCTCATATAAACGGAACTCAGAGCTTTTACATATATGTCCCTCAACCTCTTTTCCATTTCATTGAATCGATATTGTCCCTCTCTGAACAAAGTTACAAGCTTCTTATTATTACGGCCTGTATCGATTGTTATTGTTAGAAATTTATTGAGTCGCTCTTCTAATGACTGGCCTTCTATTTTCTCCATTTCATGCTCTAGAATAGAAAGGAAATTGTCGAGAAGCGTCAGAAAGATCTCTTCCTTGTTTTTGAAATAATTGTAGAAAGCCCCATTGGATTTACCGGCATGTTTACTGATGTTTGAAATCGATACCGTGTCATACCAGTTAACGGAAAAGAGTTCGCATGCCGAGTCCAGTAATTCCCGCTTGGTCCTGACAGACTTTTTAGTGATTTTTGCCATCAGGTGATAAATTCCACGAGGATTTCTTTAAAAAGAGAAGGATCTTCTACAAGAAGTGAATGACCAACATTGTCAACATAGATTATATCTCCCCCGATAAGGGCTATTGTCTCTTCAGCCATTTCCCTGGTTATGAGAAAGTCTTTTTCGCCGCGGACAAACAGTACAGGAAAATCCATTCTATCTGCCACTCCGCTCAAATCAAAATGATCAAGAGCCAGGGCATGACCGATATAGGCCTCTTTTTTCATAAGCTTAGCTGTTTCGACCAGTTCCGCTATCCTGTTTTCATCAGAGACTCCAGGTATAATCGCTTGGAGAGCAGTTTTAAGCAGAGAATAGTCTGTTTTATACATTTCTATAACACTATACGATTCTTCAGGAGTCTTCAGGCCTTTGATGGAAGATGAATCGAGTAAGAACAGGGACCGGACAATTTCGGGATAATTGACAGCCATTGATAATGCGACCGCCCCTCCAAGGGAATGGCCGACTAAAATTATCTTATCAATATGCATTTCATCGAGGAAACCTTTCATAAAACTGCAATAAGTATCAATCTCACAATTATCTATACCATCAGAAAAGCCGAAGTTGGGCATATCGACAGCTATCGTTCGATATCCTTCAATTTTCATAACATCTGAATACCAGCGATGTGATCCGAGGTTGCCGTGAATATATAAAATAGCTGGACCTTTTCCTTCTTCGCTGAAGAAAATATTTTTCCCGTTGACTTTTATCCTATGCCCATAAGAGGGCTTTTCCAATTTCATATTTAACTCTTTGTTCAATCTTTGATATTTTTCACTAACATGGCAACACCCATTCCACCACCTATACAGAGGGATGCAATACCATATTCTGTCTCTCTCTTTTTCATTTCGTGAAGCAAAGTTACCAGGATTCTGTTTCCACTTGCCCCGAGAGGATGGCCGAGTGCGATTGCACCGCCATTGACATTAATTTTATTAAATAGAGATTGTTCACTTACAGAAAAATGCTCTGCCAGTCCCTTAACACAACCAATTGCCTGACTGGCAAAAGCTTCATTCAACTCAATCAAACCGATATCATCCAAGGATAGATACGCTTTTTCCATAAGCCCTTTAATAGCATAAAGAGGTCCAAGTCCCATAATAGACGGATCCAATCCTACCTGGTGAAAGGCGATTATTTCCGCCATCGGTTTCAGGTTTTCGCTTTTCAGAGCTTTTTCCGAACTTAACAGAATGGCTGAAGCACCATCGTTTATACCACTGGCATTGCCAGCTGTTACGGTACCATCCTTTTTGAAAGCCGTTCTGAGATTGGAAAGACCATCTGCCGTAGCATCACTTTTGATGTATTCATCACTGTTAAAGATTATCTCTTTTCTCCTGGATTTGATCGTAAGGGGAGTTATTTCCTCTTTAAACTTTCCATTTCTCTGTGCTTCAGCTGCTTTCACTTGACTGGCAAGGGCGAAATCATCTTGCTCCTCACGGGAGATATTGTACATTTCCGCCACATTTTCCGCTGTGACTCCCATATGATAATCATTGAAAACATCAGTCAAGCCATCGGTAATCAGTGAATCGTTCATGGTCAGATTGCCCATTTTTGAACCGAATCTGACCTTTGAAGGTACCAGCATGGGAAGGGAGCTCATATTTTCCATTCCACCGGCAACAACAATATCGCATTGTCCGGTCTGAATTGCCTGTGTTCCCAACATAACTGATTTCAATCCGCTTCCGCAGATCATATTTGCTGCCCATGCAGGGGTTTCCGCCGGAATTCCAGCGAATATTGACGCCTGACGGGCGGGACCCATACCCTGGTCGGCAGACATGACATTTCCCATAATCACTTCATCTACTTTTTCCGGACTGAGACCGCTTTCTTCCAGTACAGCTTTGATGCACTGAGCTCCCATGACTCCGAGAGAGACATCTTTCAATGCACCGCCATAAGATCCTATTGCCGTTCGTTTTGCCGCACTGATATATACTTTTTCCATAATTTTTTACCTCTAGATATAGTTGTGTTTTTCCGCTTCATTTAACAGTGATTCCCTGAAATCGGGATGGGCTATCGACACAAGGGCTTTCACTCTCTGTCCTACAGTCCTGCCTCTCAGATGAGCCACTCCGTATTCCGTTACCACATAATCGAGATCCTGACGGGGAACCGTTACTTTGGAACCTGCTTCCAGAATCGGTGTAATCGTCGAGACTGTGCCCTTTTTCGCCGTAGAGCGCAGGGCGATAATACCTTTGCCGTTCGTGCTCAGAACAGCACCGCGATGAGTGTCAAGCTGTCCGCCGGTTCCGGAATATTGAAGAGCTCCAAGAGATTCCGATGAAACCTGTCCCGTGAGATCAACTGAAATTGCCGTATTGATACTGACCATATTCTCATTCTGCGAAATCACATAGGGATCGTTTACATAATTTCCCCTCAGGAAAAGAACTCCCGGATTATCATTGAGCCAGTTATACATTCTCTGACTTCCCAGAGCGAAGGTGCATATAAACTTACCGGGCCACAGTGTTTTTTTCTTATTGCTGATAGCTCCGCACTCAAAGAGGTCGATCATTGATTCAGTAAACATTTCCGTGTGAATACCCAGGTCTTTTTTATCTTTCAGAAGTCCACAGACTGCATTGGGAATTCCCCCGATGCCCACCTGAACAGTACTTCCGTCGTCAACGAGACCAGCGATATGCGCGGCTATTGTCTTCTCCACACTAGAGGGTTCGAGCACTCCTATTGTAGGCAGTTCTTTAGTAAATTCAACAATAAAGTCGGCATCATTTAAATGAACATGAGAGTCTCCGTGAGTAACAGGAACTTTGTCATTGACTTCAAGAATGACCAGATCCGCCGCTTCTATGGTCTCCTGCTCATACACATTGGAGAGTCCGAGACTGAAATATCCTGTAGATTCCTGCATTGGAGATACAGATCCCCAGAAAACGATGAATTCACCCTCTTCCTTCAAACCGAGACAGCGGTCTCTACCGGCAGCATTCAAATTATTGGGGATGTAATCGACTATTTTGTATCCCGCTTTAACAGCTGCTCTCGTTGAAGGACCGAAAAACCAATTGTCGTTACAGAATACGCCTTCCGACTCCTGTTCTTCACAAAAAGGATAATGCCCCAGATTGAGAGACGAGTTTATTCGTAAAAACTCAAAATGATCTCTGTATTTATGGACCTGACTCATAAATCCCTGAGGTTCCATCGCCGCCATACCGACAAGGACGCTGGCCTTTGAAGGCAGTTCTTTCACAGCATCATCCATGCTTTTCAGCTTTTCACTATAAAGCTTTTTCCAATCAGCCATAAGAATCCCCCTTTATAGTTTTAATCCACCGTCTACTGCGATAACCTGGGATGTGATAAACTCCGACTTGTCTCCTGCAAGGAAAGAAACGGCATTTGAAATGTCTTCCGCTTCGCCGAGTCTGCCGAGCATCGTGTTGCCTTCCATCAGATCCAGAACTTTCTGTGGAACTTTATCTGTCATAGGTGTTCTTATAAAACCGGGAGCTACTGCATTGACTCTGATTTTTGCTCCTTTGCGGGAGAATTCTTTTGCCCATGTTTTGGTCATCGATATAACACCTCCCTTACTGGCGGCATAATTCGTCTGGCCGATATTGCCGTCAATGCCTACGACTGATGACATATTGATGATCGATCCCGAACCGCTTGCCATCATATGAGGGGCAATATATTTAGTCATATTGAAGACACCTTTAAGATTGATATTTATAACCAGATCCCAATCCTCTTCCGGCATTTTCTGTATTAGAGCATCACGCGTTATTCCTGCATTATTGACCAGAACATCAATAGTTCCATATTCATCAGCTGTTTTCCCTGTAAAGTCAGAAATCGCCTGACTATCCTGAACATCGAGGACCACACCCTTTATATTGGGATACTGCTGTTCCATCTCTTTGAAGGTGGAATCAGAAACATCTGTAGCTATAACCATTTTTGCATCTTCCGAGGCGAATTTTTCTACTATATGGCGACCGATGCCACGGCCTCCTCCCGTTACGATACAGATTTTCCCTTTTACACTCATATATTCACTCCTTAAATCACCAAATAAACAGGTGAATCACCTCTCATTTATTTTCTATTTAAATCGTAACATGTATTTTCAGGATGTAAAGGGAAATCAGTAAAAATAAAAATATCCATAAACCGGCTATATCTCAGTTGCAGTTTTCTTCTATAATAAATCCATGAAACAATATAAAACATATCTATTCGATGTCGATGGAACACTGCTCGATACAACAGAACTGATCTACCAGTCATTTCTCAATACCTGCAGAGTTTACGGGAATTTTGAAATCGTCAGATCTGAAGTATACAAACACATCGGCATTCCTCTCAGAACACAACTGGAACTCTATTTAGGAAAAAAAAGCGATTCAGAATATAAAGAGATATTTGCTAAACATGCTGATTACCAGAAGACTATCTACAAAAAAACACTCAAAGCATATTCAGGAGTTGTATCAGGATTAACAAAACTACATAAGAAAGGTGTTCAATTAGGCATCGTCTCTTCAAGAACCAGAGATTCTCTGGACCGTTACCTGAAGCATGTGGGAATATTTGATCTTTTTACTGTCATATCAACCCCGGAAAGAACAGCAAACCACAAACCTCACCCCGAACCGGTGCTGTGGGCTCTGGATCAATTCAAAGCAGATGCCGGGGATACTATTTTCATCGGCGACGCCACTTTTGATATTGAAAGCGGTAATTCTGCAGGCGTCGATACAGCATTTGTCAGCTGGGGCCACAACGGAGTTGAACACATCGATTGTAAACCGACATATGTGCTGAAAGAATTTGATCAATTATTTGGAGAGTAAATCTCGAATCGATCTCGACCATTATTTTTTGCCCGGTACAATGCCTGATCAGCCTCTTCCAGCATAATCTTCAATTGAGGTTCTTTTGCCGATAGAATAGAGACCCCTCCGCTGATGGTCAAAGAGGAAATTGATTTGTTATCAGAATCACTCATTTCTCTAATCGATTGAAGTAATCGCCCAACCACAATTTTCGCTTTTTCAAGATTCGTATCGGGAAGAAGGATGACAAACTCTTCACCACCAAACCGCCCAATTATATCAATTTCTCTCAAGCCTTCACAAAGTTTTTCAGCGACATCTTTTAACACTATATCTCCGGAGAGATGGCCGTAAGTATCATTTATATTCTTAAAGTGATCTATATCCAGCATGAGAAGAGAGAGATTGTTTTTTTTCCGGATACTGCGGGCAACTTCCCTCTCTGCCAATAGAAAGAATTGTCTGCGGTTGTTTATGCCGGTTAATTCATCGATGGTAGAAAGCCTGAGTGTCTCTTCGAACAATTTGGCTTTATGGATCGCAAGAGCTATCTGCCAGACAGCCTGCTCTGCTCTGTTTATTTCATCGTTATAAAATATGTGATCTTTCTCAAAACCTATCAGGATCAATCCATTGTGGCTTTTTACATCAGCCAGGGGTAATAAAAGAATGGAGCGATACTCTTCTATATCAGAAAGAATTATTTTCTCTTTTAAATTAGAATATTTTCTGAATAAATCCAGTTCCCATTTTTTATAGGTGAACAATGTGGAAAATTTATCACCGCTTAGATAGATCTTTGAAAGTTTTCCATTGAAAAGGCGAAGTAATAATTTTTCCAGAGTTAAAACCATCTCTTTCAGATCGGACTGTTCAATGGAAACTCTCGTAATCTCTTCCAGAATATTCTCAAACCGGGAGTGTGTTTTTAATTCTTCTTCAGCCAGCTTAAGAGAACTCAAATTCCCCAATGTCCGACCATAAATCAGAAGCATGTCTCTTTGCTTTGTGCTTAATTTTTTTCTGGAGAAAAAATTATCTGTAGACATACAGCCGATATAGTCATTCCCATCCCAGAGACCGACCATTGCAATATCACCGTAACCGACAATTTCTCCATCATCATTAAACAAAGGTGCATTGGATCTATAATCTATATATAATTCACCTGATAACAATAAAGAATTAGTTTTATGACTATTAATCAGAACTGATTTATCTCTTTCATCTCGGATATTCCCGTTTTCGTCTGTTCCATAGGATCCTTTCAGATAATCGGGATTTTCTTTATCGAAATACCAGAAGCTCAAGCGGTCAAATCCCAGCCTGGATAAGCCTAGTTCTATTGCCCGGTAACACAATTGGTCAAAAGTTTTACTTTTGGACAATTCCAGGCTCACTCTGTGTAACTCAATTAACTGATCTGAAAAATCATCGGTACTCATTGTGATCAATTTACTATAAAAGCTATTATTCTTGCAAATCATATTCCTGGTATTAATCTATAAGTATGAATATTCTGAACAAACTTCTTTTAATTTTTTTTACTATATTAATATTTGCCGCTTGTACCACAAACGAGATGACTCCCCGTGAAAGGGGCATTACTAATATAGATGATTTAATATCTGCTATAGCAGATAATGCTGTGCAATACCTGCCTGCAGGAGAAACCTCGAATCTAGCTGTCTATTATTTTACAGTAGACGGCAGGGATAGTTCTATCAGCGATTACCTGATAAACGGACTGACAACTGAAATGGCTAATAAAGTCCCTGCCGGTTACAAAGTGGTCAGCAGAAAGGGACTCGATAGAATTATGGAGGAATATTCCTTCCAGCTGACTGATTTGGTCAGCGAAGAAACCCAGGTGGATATCGGAGAGCTTCTCGGCGCGGATACAATCATAACGGGCTTCATCACTTCGCTGCCCGACAGAGACAACATCAATATCCAAATTATGGATGTCTATACCGGAGCCGTAACCGGCGGATTTTCACTCGATTATCATCTAACCGGAGAGTTCAGCAGAGAGTATTCCAGCGAAACTATAACTGTTGAACGGAAATATGAAGAAACTGACGGCATTGCTACAGAAACGACAATATTCGAAAATTTCAATAATATTATTTCTGAAATTACACCAGCCCATTACGAAGAACATTGGGGGGATCGCATAGTCAGCGCATCTGCAGAAACAGGAATTGATCGGGAAGGTTTTGCCTATATTGATATTTCAGCTGAATTTGACTCGACGGATATACTTGAAGACTGGAATGATTCGGATCTCAACTTCTACATGGATCTGCCTTTGAATCAGAAAATTGAAGATCGCGATGGGGTGTATATAAAGCTCAGACCGGAAGGATTTTCCCGTGTATTTATTTTTGTCAGACAGGAGGAACAAGGAGAAATAGCTCTTTTCGGTTCCTCTGTGAATTTAAAACCGGACATATGGAATGAAATGAATATTCCTTTTGAAAATCTCAATCATATTGATGGGAAACATTCACTGGAACTTGATAAAGATATAAGTATTCTGTTGGGAATCCCCTATCTTGAAAATGTTAAACTTTTTTATTTTACCGACGATGAAAAATTGAACCGTCGCTTATCTGTTGATGAAGTGGGATTGTACAGACTCAAAACTGAAGAGTCCCCTGATATTCTTTCCTCTTTTGAAGATGAAATAAACAGAGTTCTTGTCAGTTACTACGTAGATGGCTCATCGACTTATATGGATTACATTACAGATGATTCGGGGATCCTGAAAAATAACGACGGCATAATTTCACAGAAAATCAATCTGGATATTGCCGATGAAGGACCGGTAGGCCGTTTCCTGAATTTCAGTGGTGAGTTTGCTGTTACTGATAAAATTGAAGATTATCTCAACACACAAGATGGTCTTCTGCTTGTTCTGGATCTAACGACAGCTGTGGAACTAAAAGACAGTGATAAGCTTTCATTTATCATTAATTCAGATACGGTATCCCACGGTTATATATCAATACATGATTCCCGGAAGGGTTACTCTTATGAATCAGTATATAATATCAGTAAAAACTGGTCGCGGGTTTCCTTTAACCTGAATGAGATAAAGGGAGACTCGAAGGAAAACCCGACTCTGGCATCCAATCCGGTACTTTTCAGATTTCTATGGAATATCCCGGAAAACAAAATCAGAGAATCAATTGAGACAGGTATTCTGACTTTCAATATCAGTCTCGATGAATTATTACTCCAATGAAAATGTACTTGACCATAGTTTTAGCTGGCAATATGATTTAAAAACGGAATTAGACACATACTGGAGGGTATTAGATTGTCAAATCAAATTTATAAAGACAAATGGAAAGAGCTCTATAAAAGTGCTCCTGCTCAATTGGAAAAGATGTCCTGGATCAAAGGGCTGATTAGTGCTTTCAATGCCAATATCGATGCCGTTATAAAAGTATCGGGGAAAAAGATTTCCCAATTAATCAGTGATAAAACATTTGATATTACGGCTCTTGATAAAGGTGGGCCTACCAGTATAAACAGCAAAGAAGATGCTCTGAGAGGAATCATTAAATGTTTTACCGGTGGAATTGCTGAAGAATGGCTTATAGAGGATGTTGATGTTTTCCACTGGCTCAGCGACAACATCGGATATGATCAGATGCAGATGGGCGGACAGGGAGGAATTGTCGCCAACGCTATGGCTGTGTGCGGTGTAGACCCGGTTTATGTACACTGTGCATCCCTTCCCGAGGAACAGGGGAAATTGAACCTCAATCTTCCAAACCTGCTTTCAGTAGATGAAAATGGAGAACTCAAAAGAGCTTTTGATATCTCCAGAACCAAAGATATCCCCCTTATTCACTGGATAATTGAATTTGATAAAGGCGATACTTTCGATTACAACGGGAAGACTATAACCTGTCCCAAATCAAATCGTTTTATCGCAACTTATGATCCCCTCAATTTCAAACTGGAAATTGATAAACCTTTTGCTGAAAAATTCTATGACGGGAAAACTCCCTTTGAATATATTATTCTCTCAGGTTACCAGATGCTGAAAGAAAACCTCGCAGACGGCCTTAAGGGAATTGATAAAATTGACGATTCAATCGCCATAGTTAATAAATGGAAAAAAAGCGGATCAGATCACATCCTCCATTTTGAGATAGCCTCGACTCAGGACAAAATAATAAGAAAAGCCCTGCTCGATAAACTGGCAACAGATTCTGACAGTATCGGTTTTAACGAAAGAGAACTTATCGATATGCTGGAAGTTATAGACGAAAAGGATCTTGCTGCGGAATGTGATAAAGAAACGACCAGCGCAAACCTGTTCAAAGGAATGCTCAAAGTATATGAATACACCAAGTGCCCCAGAATGCAGCTTCATATGTTCGGTCTCTACATAACTCTTCAGAAAAAAGGATTTTCTGTTACACCCGGACAAAATAGAGACGGAATGCAGCTGGCAGCTGTCATCGCAGCGGCAAAAGCCGGTACAGGAGCGATAAATGAGAAAGAGATTCTTCTCTGGGCTAAGGACAAAGAAGTTTCCGATGTAGGTCTCAATGAACTGAAATCTCTCTCTGCCGAAGTTGAAAATCAATTGGGTGCCAATGATCTGGTGTCCTGTGGGATTTATACTGATGATAAATATGAAATTATCGCTGTGCCTACCATTATCATCGACAATCCGGTAACTCTTGTCGGAATGGGAGATACTATTTCATCCATATCTCTTGTAGGTGCCAGATAATCAGCGTTTATTGATTATAGAAAGAGGAATATTTATTAAGGATGACATAGAATTAAAATATGTGGAGGCGGTAGGTATGAACGGCTTCAAGTCGATATTAATTATAATCCTGTTCTTCTTTTCCTTTTTTAATATACACAGTGAGTCTCTGGATACGCTCCTTACCACTACAATTGAAGAAATGCACCAAACCGACGGGCAACCGCTCCATGTCGGCCTTGGTGTTTTTCATTTCGAAGAGAAGTCCATAGGGGGAAACTTCTCTTATTTCCTTGAAAACAAGTTTTCCATTGCTCTGAATAGAAGCCCCTATTTTGAGCTGGTTGACCGGGATAATCTCGACAGTATTCTCGAAGAAACACGCTTTGGGCTAACGGGGCTTGTAGAAGAAAAAAGCCGGATCGAACCGGGTAAATTAAAAGGGCTTCAGGCTATATTGTCAGGGAGGTATTACGATAACGATAACTCCGTTCGCCTTTTTGTGGATTTATTAAGTCTCCAGTCGGGTACTATTCTTTCAACGAAGGAAATCGTTATCCCCAAAAGTATGATTCCCGGACAAATACGGATTCTGCCGGATAATTACCACGATGCCATTTCCCTGCTCGATGAACTGGCAACCGCCGATAGGCAAGATAAGGGTTTTCTGGCTGTCAAAGCATGGACAAAACGGGGGAACGGCGGAACTTACCACAATGGAGAAAATCTCGTTATCAATTTCTACTCCAATAATGATTGTTATATTAAAATTTACCACATCGATGTTGATGGAAAAATCAATCTGATATTTCCCAATCATATATACAGTGACAATTTTATAACTGCCAACAGGATTTATAAGATCCCCGATTCCCGTTACAATTTCAACTTTGAACTCTCTCCCCCTTATGGGACAGAGTTTGTAAAGGTTATAGCTTCTGTCAATCAATTTCAGTTTATTGAGAACTCATTTGAAGATCTCGATATCATTTCAGAGCAGATCGTGTCAAAAGGTCTTCAGGTAACTCCCAAAGAAAATCAGTCATCGGAACTGGTAATCAGTTACACAATTATTGAATGACCAGACGGAAGCCAAGATCGTCAGAAGCCTGAAAGACAGGTTTTTTACCGGAAGAAAGTGCTTTAAAATTCCTCGATCGCGCCAGTTTCCAGCTACCTCCGCATATGATCCCGATAAATGTGCCTTCACTGTTCTTATCCGCATCAAGACACCACTCACGGACGTTCCCCGCAAGATTTGTCACACCGTCAATGGTAATGTCCTTTTGAAATACCTGAATCTGAGTGGGTCCCGAATCTCCCACTATGGGCAGGACTCCTCTATTGCTGGAGTTTTTATTCTGACAGTAATCTGCATTCCATAAATCACCCCAGGGATAAGTGAAACTGCGGTTCGCCCCTGCTGCATACTGCCACTGTTCAACAGAAGGCAGAGTTACGGAAATCCTGTACTTCTTTGAAAACCACCTGGTGAATTCAATTGCATCGAGCTGACTGACGTTGTGCACTGGATAAAAATCGTAATTGGCTCTGTAATGTTCATTCCAGTTATTATTCGATTCATATCCGCTATCTTCAACAAAACCTTTATAGTGGCCCAGAGTCACTTCGGATTCACTGATCCAGAATCCCGGAACCTGAGAAGATCCTTTTATGTAAACAAAATTAATCCCGTTTACAGTTTTAATTTCCTGTTCAGAAAGAACAACAATATTGGAAATCTCACTAATTTCATCTTCAATGATTACAAAATCATTGCGGAATATTCCATAATCATGAGATATTTCGATAAAATGAGATCCCTCATATAAATCCTCAATTACCCTTGTTTCCCCTTCGGTAACAGTCCCTTTATTTTCACCATCGATGATTACTTCACCATTAACATTGGAGTAAAGGGAAAGGGAACCGAAAACATTTTTATTTTCTTTTACAACGCCGCCGGTAACGCCTCTGACCTGAACATTGACACTCGCCGTATATGACGACAAGGCCAGATCTCCGGAAAATTCTCCGTGAATGTCTGTATAGGGTTTTTGTTTCAGGCCGAGAGTTAAAGAGTAATTACTCACTGATTCTTCAACAAATGAGGAGAGTTCTCTGAAAGTCACGATGCTGTCACTATTGCCGAACTGGTAATCGGCTTTGCCTCTGATTCCCTCCAGTAGAAATCTGGTGAAAACACCATAATCAGATTCTCTGTCTTCGTAACTGTACCAACCTGTTTTAGTTGCATAGAAAATGGCGCCAACCTGGGAGTTTTCAAAACGCTCTGCTCTCAAGTTATTATTTGAAAGGCTTCTGCTTACATTTTCCGTCACTTTCTCACGGCATGCATCGATTAGAAACAGGGACTTAGTGACATGCATGTCTTCTACCCATTTTACAAGATCACTCACAGCCAGGCTGGTATTGAAAACATCGTTGTAATCCGTATCGGATACAATTAGAAATCCCTCACCATTACTGTTGGAAATCCCATGTCCGGAAAAGGTGACAACCACCAGATCGTCCGGATTGATGAAATCCCTTAAATATTGGAGCCTGCTTTTTATGTTCCGAAGTCGCGGATACTGCTGCATTTCATCGTAGCGGGGATCAACCTCGTCGGTCATTATAAAAACGCGATCAAACTGCCCCTCTTTTTCGAAGATTTCACCAAGAGCCCTGGCATCGTTACCGGCTTTATTCAGATCCTGAATATCGTTGTGTTCATACTCATTGATACCGATGCAAATGGCATATCTCTTCCCTTTATTCCCTTCTACATCTCTAATTTCTTTCTCCGAAATGAGATTCAGCCCCCTGGAAGTATGACTCTGTCCGAAAACAGAGCCAATAATCACCATGAGCAGAAGAAAAGCAGGAATTCTATTCATATCACTTATCCATTCCAAAAAGTTTTCTGAAAAACCTGACAAATCCACTGCGCGGTGGTGCATTTCTGTCGCGAACAACAATATCACGCTCTTCAAAATCGACGACGACGATCAAATCATCCTCAGCTGATATGGAGCTGAAATAGAGAATTTCATCAAAGAATAGATTTTCCTCCTGAAACATATTAACGTAAACGTATCCCCCTGACAGGGATTCCCACTCTTCCTGGTTATACTCATCTTCTATGACCAGCTTTTCAATATTTCTGACCATTAGATAACCATCGCCGCCTATACCGGACAAAGTGAGGTGTGTCGTTTCCCCGTTAAAGGCATGGGGGAAAAGAAAAGTGACTCTCGTCTGCTTATACGTTTCTATATCGAAAGCTTTTTTTATGTCGAAATCTGTAATATTCAGTACTGCGTCTCTGGAAGCATAGAGATCCGCAGGCACAATCTCACTTGTTTCAATTTCCCTGGAAGATATATAGACTATTCCCGTTATACTTTTTTTGCTGATTGACTTGGCAACAGGAGTCACTGTAACATCGTATTTGGAAATCATCAGATTTGATATGAGGATTTCATTGGAAAAAGGATTATATGATAATTGGGGGTCATGTTCATCACCATAGGTCTCGTAAAACTCCCCTTCTGAAAATGTAAAAAGATGATTCTGGAGGGAACTGGCCATATCCTCACCGAGTTCCCACAGATATTCGGCATCTCTCTCTTTCTCCTCAAGACGAATACTGTAGGCATCGACCGGGAATATTCCTCCGATAGTCAGTGTTCCCATTGCCACTTCAAAATGATCTTCAGTCAGTTCAATCAGTTTTATCTCCCTCGGATTGATGGTAACGGGGATCTCCTGAACGGATTTTCTCGTCTTACTGTATACGGTCATTATATAATCTCCGGGCAAAGTCCAGTAATAACGGTTTATATCTACATCTTTTTTAAATGTGTCATTGGCGGAAATAGTAATATTTTCGTTGTCATATTCCTGGCTGGATTGACAGAAAAGAAGGTATTCTTCGTCATAGGGTACGGATTCGGTTTCTTTAATAATAAACTGGGAACAGTAGTTTTTCAGAATATCGGTAATTATATTTTCTGCGATTTCATCGCAGACTTCGAGAAGATTTGTCATATCGTATTCGAGATATCCTACATAGGAAAAAAGTTCTTCCCCTCTGAATGTATTGAGAACTCTCACATTGAGACCTATGTAATTTCTTGTATCATAGACATTTCCCAATACAACAAAATCCAGATCGGCAAAACTGAAAGCATCATCTTTTTTTGTATAGAGATCATCTGTCGTATAATTATTGTTACTAAGAGCTGTCTCAACATATTTTTTGTCGTAAATCTTAAAAAGAGTTGGAAAATAAAGAGATTCTTCGAAATCTTTTTCGTTGGAAACAACATAATCTCTTTCTTCTCTATCAATTAAAATCTCATTAGAGCTGTTTTTCTGAATTAGAATAGTCAAAAGAGTCTGATTTATGAGTTTCCCGTAATAATCGAAATTGTCATCTTTCCCTTCGCGCATATTCACATCAAAGTCCATTATGGAAATCGATGGCGGGCTGAGATAGCTATATTCTCTGGAAGATAGATTAAATACTGTTGAAACAAGCAGCACTGTTAAAACAAGGATCTTTTTCATCTCTCTCCTCCTTCCAGTTCAAAATTTCTATTGAACAGATAGTCCCCGGTTTGTATATCGAGGATTGAAAAGAGCATTTTCTCCAATTCATAAGACAGAACAGGATAATACTGGGCAATCTCAACAGCAGCAGTCTTTCCTGTAAAAAGATCCGGTGTCACAAAAAATCCATCATTTACATCTTTTTCCAGTGGAATGTAGTAGAGAACCTTATCAATATCATAGAATTCCTTAATATTTGCACCCCAGACATCAAGCAGTAAAGGCGAGAGGAAAATATTTGTACTGGCATCACTTGTTTCATATTTTTCCGAAATCAGGTAGCGCGAATAAATTGACTCCAGTTTATCAACAACATAATATCCGTTATTCACAAGAAGGTTGTTCAATCCCTCTTCAAACCAGCTGTTCACAATATGTGCTGCAAGTAAGTAATAAATATCACCGCTTGTTTTACGGGCTTTCTCAAAATCAAATAGTTTGTAGAGTTTATCATACTCTTCGAGAATGTCATTGTTATCGGGAGAAGTGAAAAGGTTATAAATAGCCTCATATTCACTGCTTTTCGACAAGAGATGATGTTTGAGAATCTCCATTCTCTCGTTTATGATAACTGATTTTTCAGATTCGGAAATTATCCCCTGTTCATCGAGGGCTGAAATAATAGAATTAAGGTTATTTACTCGTGTAAAACACGCATAAAGGAAATTCGATTCGAGTTCCGCTTTTGAGGCAATAGGCATAAAATGACTGAAAACAATTCTTCCGAAATCATTCATATCGACCAGTTTGAGATATACTCCGAGAATCTTTTGATCGAGGTTAACCTTATCTGAAATGATATTTTTTATCTCCCCGGTCTGTTCGCTCCAGATAGTTTTATAACTCAGGAGATAAGGAGTTTTGTAATAATTTTCAAATTCACTATACTCTCCGCCTCTAAAAGGATTGATATTGAAAACAGCATTGGCAAGCTGCCATTCCTCTTTGTATTTTCTTTTTGAAAGCTTTTCAAGAATACTGATTGAATCAGATGAAGTAATGCTGTTGGTCAAAGACTGTTCGAGAATAAAGTCTTCTACTGTAATGGGATAATTGCCCAGGGACTGAATATCATCACTCTTCATTATTATTGCGGTAAGAGGATCAGTTATCCCTTCTTCATTGAGTACTTCAGATAATCTGGATTCAAAATCTGAAATCGATTCATCTGGTATTTCAAGGAAGTAGCGATCGAGAAGCATCATTTTCCGATCGGGAAAATCGAGTGATACAACATTTTCTATGGAATCGTGAAGTATCTTTCCATTATCATCAATATCGATAAACTTCAGCCCCACCTGCATGCCAATATACTCATTATTTTTATCTACAATTTTATTTATCGTATAAGTCAGAATCTTGTTCACATTGAATATGAGTTTCAGTTGATCCCAGTTTTCATAATCGAGTGGGCTCGTATTGAAAATATAATCATTATCTATCAGCCAGTTTGAATAGTTATTCATGAAACCGCGAGGTAGAGAAAGGCGTTCAAAACCCCTTCCCTGATTTTGGATTACCGATTTGATAATGCCCTTTTCAAAATATTCTATAAAGAAAGGCCGGTCATCGAGATATTCAGGCAGAGAAAATGGCTCAGCATCCTTATCCTGCTTATATTCATACCTTGAAATTGTTCCTTCGAAACCCTGGCCGATATTGATAATCAGTATCCGGTCACCGGTCTCGATATGTTTTTCAGCAATTGGATTAAACGCTTCCAATCCAATGTTGTAAACCATGGAATAGTAAGTTGAAATTTCATTCTGTTGTACTGAAGTAGCACATGAAGCAAGAAACAGGGTCAGCACAATAGCAGATGATGCTATTTTTCTCATTTTTCCCTCTTTTAGGCTTTTCGAGGTGGATAAGCCTTTTTGCTAATGTAAATTATCTTAAAATTTTAATGTATCTAATGGGGTATATCAAATTTATTCAATAGGGAATTGACAATGGCTACCCATTTCGTTAACCTCAAACATAATATATGGTTAACGAAATAAGCAAAACAAAACATTCAATACTAAAAATGCTGAGGGATTCACGAGAGACTCTTTCGGGACAGCAGATGTCTGAGAATTTAAAAATATCCAGAGTTGCCGTATGGAAAAATATCAAAAGCCTGCGGGATATGGGTTATTCCATTGAGGGAACGGCATCGGGATATATACTGACTGATGATAAAGATCTGCTCTACTCCTGGGAATTTAAAGGAGTCGGAGATAATTACCATACCTATAGAGAATTAACGTCGACTATGGACATCGCAAGAATTGAAGCTGAGAAAGGCTGTGACGAATTTACAACCATTATCGCTGAGAAACAGAGTGCCGGCAGAGGCCGGGGGGAAAAACAATGGCTTTCCAATGAAGGCGGTTTATATTTTACAACTGTTTTAAAACCCAGACTGCCCATGGCTTATCACTATATTTATACTCTGGCAGCAGCAGTAGTTCTAAATGATACAGTAAAAGAGATCTATAACATTCCACTTTCTGTTAAATGGCCTAATGACCTTTTATACAATAATCGGAAACTGGCGGGAATTCTAACAGAATTTCACGTTCTGGGAGATCGGTTAAAATGGCTCAATCTAGGTATTGGCATCAATGTTAACAATTCTATTGATAATGACATGAGATGTTCAATAAGGGAAATCAGCGGATCAATTCAGGACAGAAAAATACTGCTGTCCACTTTTGAGGGAAAATATAAAAAACTGATAGACAATAACTCACCTTCAGAAATCCGGAGTTTATGGAAAAGGGATAATTTCACCCTAAAAAAAGATATCAGATTAAAAACAAGTTCCGGTCAGGTGTTCAATGGAATTGCTGAAGATATTGATGCAACAGGAGCACTACTGATCAGAGGAAATAATAATATCAAAACTCAAGCGCTCTTCGGAGACATTTATGAATAAGGAAAACATTATGGAAAGAAAATCACCGGTAAAATACATAGTACTGGCATCACTATTTGCAGCATTGACTGCTGTAGGAGCCTATATCTCTATACCTATCGGGCCTGTCCCTATAGTTCTGGCCAATCTATTTGTTTTTATGGCGGGATTGCTCCTGGGTAAAAAATGGGCAACAGCCACAATGGCGGTTTACCTATTGCTGGGAATCATAGGTTTACCCGTTTTTGCCGGGGGAGCATCAGGTTTTGCCTACTTGCTCGGACCGACAGGGGGGTTCCTGATCGGTTATCTTGCATCGGCTTTTGTAATTGCACTGATTTCCGGAATAGGAAAAACGGCATTATGGAAAGACATTATCGCAGTTCTCGCCGGTATTGCTGTCATTTATGTTTTAGGGATTCCCTGGTTGAAGTTCGCTACGGGAATGGACTGGACTAAAACAATCAGCCTCGGATTAACTCCGTTTATTCCCGGAGATCTATTGAAAGGGGCCGCTGCCGTTTCGTTGATAAAGGTTATCAGACCACAGATTAATGATTAAAAAAGAACCTCTTTTAAGAATACAGGATCTATCTCACAAATTCTCCAACGGTACTGTTGCTGTAGATTCTGTGGACCTTGAAATATACAGAAGTGAATTTCTGATTATATCCGGTCCAAACGGCAGTGGGAAAAGTGTATTGATGAAACATCTAAACGGGCTTCTCACACCGAGTTCCGGTCAGATTTTCCTCGAAGACAATGATTTATTTCAGGATATCGGAAATAGCCGGCAGCAGATCGGGCTTGTATTTCAGGATGCCGATAGCCAGATAATCGGACAGACTGTAGAGAAGGACACTGCTTTCGGTCCGGAAAATCTTC
>Ga0070728_10001823_pt1:2500-29337 | contig 29337 bp, 18 predicted proteins | sample tdDd471_FD_66723 | JGI IMG/M metagenome (GOLD analysis project Ga0070728, IMG submission 66723) | Marine sediment microbial communities from the Atlantic coast under amendment with organic carbon and nitrate - tdDd47.1 | ecosystem: Environmental > Aquatic > Marine > Coastal >...
GCGAACGACTGTTACACCACTTTGTCATGTATGTACAATTGTTTGAGCAAAAACGAAACGCCGTGTGTGTGTGTGTGTGTGTGTATATTGTGTTACGTCGCGCCCGACACTGGCTGCTTGCGTGAAGTCAACTTGTCCGAGTCGTTGGCAACACGCATAATAGTCTTGCGCAGGTGAACCGGCCAGGGCACCGTTGACGACACGCTCTGTCCGACGCCTCTGATCGCCAGACGTGCCAGTAACTCAAACGTTAGGTACGACGGCCGATACGTAGGGTGCGACGTAAGCGGGAACAACACCACGTGCATGGCAATGTGTGCAACAATATTGTAGTCCCGTAGAACTCGTCGCGCCGCGCGCGTGTCGCGCGCGTGTTCGCGCGTGCCTGTGATCAGCACGCGCGAACAGGCGTACGCCGTTTGCACACAATGTGCGCGAAACAACTCACAGTGTGGGATGTCTTCTATCGGTATACGCGACGAGTAGGTATTGTACAGAACGCAGCGGGACTGGGATGTCGATCTTTGCGCAGAGTGCAAGCGGATACTATCCAGCGCCGACACGCCGGTATGGCGTGTATGTAGGTTTGCCCCAGCGTCAATCAAACAGAAGATACGGGGGCCCACGTTTTGTGCCAAATTTGTGTCGTTTGCGGCAACCATAAGCGGAGTAAACCCGTCCTCAGTTAACGCGTCTACGTCGGCACCCCACTCAAGAAGTTTCATCGTGCACTTGCGATCCATGGAAAAGTGCAGCGCCGTCCACCCGCGCCGGTTCCTGTAATGCACGGAGGCCCCAGCCACAAGGAGCGAGACTAACATGAGCATATTCCCCATGTTGGCTATCACAAACAATGGCGTTTCCCCCCCTGGGCTGGGCGCGTTTGGATCTCCACCAACTTGCAACAACGCACGGAGTACACCTTCCTGAGTACCCACCCGTAGTGCACAAAGACGCACCAAGGCCACCGAAAAAACCGTGTCACCGAGTACGTGTGTAACACGATTGATATCTTCACCGGACGCAACGTGGTGCGCTCGTATGCAACTCGGGTGCGCATTGGCCACAGCAGCAACAAAGATACTAGGGTATTCCACGGGGTTGAACGCGTGTAGGTCGTGACATCGTATGCACACGCGGTGGTTTGATGCGCTCCTCTGGGGACTGTACCATGGTTGTCTGATGGAGGGAGACTCTGTTTCGTGTTTCTTTTTTGTACCCTTCCTCGGATACAGCGAGGGCTTACGTTGCTTCATGTCTTTGTGGAAGAATGTCGCTCTGGTGAGCGACGAACCGTCGAGGCGGTGTTGTTCAACGCGGATGACGATAAAATTACAACGGCGATAAATCACACGGGGCTTTACTCTTATCGTCGCATTGCGCGTCGAGTAACTAGGCCTGTGTCAGGAATGCCGTAATCTCGTGTACAAACGGACGACTGGCATGGTTTTGCAGTCCCGTTTGCACATGGTGATGCAACGCGTTCCACGCGACGCTCATGTCGGCACCCTTTGCTCGTTGGTGTCGGGCCATCTCCGTCACCGAGTTGAGTCGGTCCATGAGTAGGTTGCGCTCTCGCGGCTCAAACTCGCCGGTAGGCACCTTTGACATCACGTGGCGTACTACCGTTTCAATGTCTCGGTTTGTGTTCATCGTCGGCAAGTGCCACCCGCCGCCGCCGCCGCCGCCGGTGGCTGCCACTGATCGTCGAGAAATCGAACACGAAGACCCCCCCGAGGGCTGTTGCTGCTGCTGCTGCTGCTGCTGCTGTCGGTATTGCTGTTGCGACGCGGGTTGTGACTGCCCATACGGCCCGGCGCGCGGCGCTGGTTGTGGTTGAGAAGTAGCATACTGCTGCTGCTGCTGCTGCTGCTGCTGCTGCTGCTGCTGCTGCTGCGGAGCGTAATGCTGCTGCTGCTGTGGCACGGGGGGTTGCTGCTGTTGAGAATGCTGGTATGGCTGCCGCTGTTGTTGCGAGGAGGCTGCGTGTGGCATGGGGTTTTGTTGGTAGGGTGACGCCGCGTACGGGGCGTGTCCCTGCTGCTGCTGCTGCACTGGGGCATGCACAGTGTTGGATGTAACACGTGCTCCCGCCTGTCGGGTGTTACTCTGCCGGCTGTTACTGTTGTTGCGCAAGTCGTCCGTGTATTGCAACTGTTGACGAAGGGCAAACTGTTGTTCTTGCAATTCTTGAAACTTTTGCATCAACTGAGCGTGCTGCTCTTGCGACTCGGGGTGTTGCAACGCCTGTTGCACCTCGTAAATCTCGTCCTGAATCGACTGCAGATCCTCCTGTTGCGACAGGATTTCGGTGCGCGAGCGTGTTACGTGGTCGCCGTGGGGGTTCGAGTTGTACAGAAGCACGTTTTGACGGGGCTTGTCGGGCTCGATCTTGATCGGCGGCGGGGGTTCGGCACCGCGGCGACGCGTGCGGCGACGCGGGTGTGTTAGCATGGCGGTCGTCGTCCTTGGTGCGTCGCCGACAATGGCGTTGGCGCGTCCCGTGCCGCTGCTGCCGCCGCCGCCGCCGCCACCGGTCGCGGTAGGGGGCAGGGCGATTGTTACGCGCTTTGCCGGCTCCAGTCGCTCACGCGCAGTCTTGAGCAAGGTTGACGGGTACACGATGCTGTCGGCGTCGGCCATAAAGTGCAGGCGACACACCGACTGGTACTCTGCCTCGCCACCGACGTGGATGTCACGGGAGGCCCTTTCGTTGAGGCGCTTGGAAAACAACGCCTCGGTCACGCCGTCGTCGCACACGGTGCATAGGCCCTTGACGTGAACCACGCGGTCGGCGCTCGCCCACAGACCCGTGACGCTGGTGAACGGCTCGGCGCGAAAGTTAGAGTTGAGACCTGCGACGATGACGTGTTTGCCTTCGCGCTCGACCATCTCGGTCACCTCGTCAAACAGGTCGGTGAACAGGTGCGCCCGCCCGATCGCCACGGCATCATACTCGGAAAACGCAGGGCTTTGGCACCAGTTACGTGCCAACTCGACCTTCATCACCCGAACCACTGGCACCGCCGCGCCGCTGGGCAACACAATGGCGTCTAGCGGCGGGCGCCCGTCGAGTTCGTGGTAGACGACAAGCACGCGCTTTCGCTGCCGGACAAACCTCTCGACGTGTCGCACCAACTCTGCGTTTTTTCCCGAGAACATGCATCCCGCAATGACGGTGAGCGAGCCGACAGTGTCACACGTCGTCATGTCTGGCAGTGCACGCGCGCGCGACGACGACGACGACGACGACGACGACGATCCGACGCGTCTCTGATAAGCGCCACAGACAAAAACCTCAACACACCAGACGCGTCAACAACAAGTTTACTCCAAGGCATGTATTCATCACTCCCACAACACGGGTACCGTACCCTCGTAACGTTGCTCACGTACACAATCACAAAACACCGACTGGATCGTCTTGCGCACGCGATAAAACACCTCGGTGCACCAAGCCACTGACAGACAGCCGCAGCCACACGCGTCGCCATGTTCCACGGCAGTGGCATCGGGGTCGTTTTTCCCGTGACCTCTGCTCCGCAACGCGTCGTCGTCGTCGTCGTCGTCGTCGTCATCACGCTCGGCAGTGGCACTTCTAACGCGCCGTGCCACGTCATAAAGCCACAAAACCCGCTCCAGTCCATGTTGTGACAGGGGCGTCGGGACGTGCGGCAGAAGCGACGACGACACGCCGTGCGACAGTACTGGAGTACATCCGTTGGCTACGTGACGCGCCACGTTCGTTGTAGCGACGAGGGGAACGTCGCCGCACAACAGCGGGTGCCTAAGTAAGGTAGTGCCGGGCGTGTCGACTAGATACCGGTACCGGGAATCGTCTGGATTCACGGCAATTGCCACCGTGTGCTGCACGAGGCTACGTGCTGTGTACGACACCGAAAGGCTCGTCGGCAAGAACAGCGGGTGCTTGTGCACGAGCGCAAACTCTTCGATACACGAGTCGTCCCGCGTGTGCGATGACGCGGCACCGTTATGGCCATGTGTTGTTGATGTTCGCAGTCGCAGGTGCTGTTGTTGCTGCTGCTGGGAGCATGCTGCGTAGTCACCTTGCACGTCGAGTGGCAAGGTAAGGCGGACTACTGGACATGGCTCTTCGTTGTCGGCGCTGGTAGTGTCGATTTCCGCCGCCGCAGCCATTGGTGCGTTTGCGCCACTTGCATCCTGGTCGTGAAAAAATCTCAGTTGGCTCGTGCGCGAACATGTCTTTCGCCACCGTCACTGCCGTCATCTTGGTTTCGTTTTACGCCCATCGTCGCAGAGGAAGAAGACGCAGCGACGGGCGACGAGGCGGAGGTGGAGGTGGAGGTGGTGACGGGGGCCAATGCTGTTGATATCATCTCGTAGTCAACGTCGTAGTGCACGTTGCGCGGCTGAACGCGTGGACACGTTGCATAGTTTGAAAAGTTACGCTCGTAGGCTGTGATCAACGTCTGCACCGGTTCTGGCACGTGGTCGTCGCCAAAGTCAATGTGCGGCACCAGTGAGCCGCCAGTGCACACGGCGAGGAACATGTGCAGGCGGTCAGGTGCCTGGCGTCTAGCAGACATGGCGGCCACGCCCGTACACTCGGCGTTCTTTGGCCTGTACACCCAGGCGCAATCGTCGACGTACACGAGTCGTGCCTCGACGATAAACGCATTCGACACGTTCCAGCAAACGTGTTGATACTCATCAAACGACATTGCCGCCGCCGCGGCCTTTTGCAGCCCTCGGTTTGCCAGCACAAACATCTCGCGGGCATCGACATATAGAAACGACTTTGCCACTCGTTTGATCGCCCGGACAACGTCGGGGAGTCGCGTGCGTTTCCACTCGCCCAACAACGCGACAAACAGGTCGTGGCGCCGCTCGTGGTCAACGTATTGTGCGCCGTACCTGTTACGTAACAGGTCTGACGCAAGGTAGTTTCGCATTGTCTCCTTGACACGCACGGCACACGTCGGGCACTGCAGGTCGCCAGACTCGACAACGTCGTTCCCACACGGTGCGCAGAACGTATGTCCACAGGGCACCATCGCCGTCGGTTTCACCATTAGTTGAAAGCACACTGGGCAGTGGTGCGCCGCGTCTATCGCCATCGCCATCGCCGTGTCGTCGCGCTGAGAGGTGGAAGCGGTGGCGGCGGCCACCGTGGCTGCTGTAGTAGTGGTGGTGGTGGTGGTGGCGAGGCTAGAGGTAGAGCCAAACTGTTGCATCGACCAAAGTGGCTGTGCAGCGTCGTCTACCGAGGCACCGTCGCATGCCGCCGACACTGTAAACGGTAACACGGGTGCCCATGAACGTGCGTTTTCAATGGATTTTGACGAGCAAAACACGACGTGGCCTTCGTAGTCGAGGTTGGCCATTGCTGCACACGTAGCGACGGCGGCCTCGCCGACAGTGTCGCCTACAGTGTCGCCGCCGCCGCCGCCGTCGCCACCACCACCACCACCACCACCACCACCACCACCACCATAAGGGCCGCGGGCGACGAGGACAAGCGTAACAGACGCAACTCGTGCCGACGACTGTGATAGCGCGGTGATCAGGTCACGGGTTTGTAGGTCACACACGTCGGCAACCACGCACACCGGGGCACGCCCTGTAAATGTCGCATTGATCTCGACACAACGGGCCACGTCGCGCCCGCGCCCGTTGCGAGCCACAATGTACGCCGTGTTTGGCAACACGTGAAACTCTCGCATGCCGAGGAGAGTGAGTATGTTCTTTGCTCTTGATGTCGCGTCGCCGCCGCCGTCGCCGCCGCCACTGTCATGCAAACTCGTACATGCGTGCTTGACCACGCGTGCTAGAGACTCCATGCCAGTAACATCGTCGTCGCAGAACACGGTCACCACGCGCCAGCGGAAGGGGGTCGTTGCCATTGCGTGTGGTGGAGGTGGTGGTGGAGGTGGTGGAGGTGGTGGTGTAGTGTGGACTCGCGGCAACACTGTTATGATAAAAGACGTGGCGTGCGCGGGGGCTAACGTGAGGTTTTATCACGCCGTGCGCAAAAATCGGTCTGCAAAATATCTCGACCGATCGACAGAGCCGCGCGCCAGACGACGACAGCGACATCATCGACGCCATGGAAAAGGAACCCGACTTGTACCGAAGCCTTGTGCTTACAAACAGCCTTTGCGAAGAGAGCCCGGAGATGATGGTCACGCTTCAGGTTTCGCGTTTCGTAGAGCGAAACTCTGGCAAGATCCGTCGTGCGTATCAGGAGGTGTGCATGAAGAACGCCATGTCCAAGATGAAGGCAGACGACTGCAGTGGCGGCGAAAGCGACACCAGCACAGTGCCCACGCAATTTGAGTGGAAGAGCGAGCCCCTGGCGTTCCTCGACGACAACAGGTGCCTGGCAGACTATGTTAGTGCGCACCTGGCCGACGTGAACAACGCACTGCAAACGCATTTTGCCTTTCGCCGTGGCTCCATCTCACTGGCATCGTCGCCCGCTCCTCGGTCGAACACCCCAGTCGCCAAGACTGGTTGGTTTACGTCCAGCGCTGTCGCTGACGCCTCAGAGCCGATTGTACACTGGCACCTACTTGTGGCCTTTCCCGTCGGATGCTGCGTCTCGGCATAAGTGAAAAATACACAATACACCCCATAGTCTAAGAGAACCGGCAGTGACGGCAGCGGCAGCGTAGTGATAATGGACGACGCAACGGCGGCATGTGGAACGTGTCAGTCTATTATCGATTCCGTAGGGGGGGCACGTGCGCTTTTCGACGTATGCTTGGCCGAGCATGATGCTGCAGCGTGTGCAGAGGCGTGTATACGTGCCGGTGCAAACGTTGATGACCGGGGTCAGATGGAAAACCCACCGATCGTGTGTGCTGCAGCGAGAGAAAACGGCGTTCTGCAGGTGCTTCTTGATCACGGTGCCGACATTGAGAATTGCGGCGACGACAACAATCGGCCATCCGCACTGTGGGAGGCGTGTAAGCACAGACAGTATCAGAACGTTATGCTGTTACTCTCACGGGGGGCAGACGTGAATCACGAGGCGTGGTACGATGAGGTGCACGCAACTGTGACGCCGCTAGAGGTCATCACGATCGACGAGGTACAACTCAGTGAATGGGGCGAATCGGGGGACCTTATGTGCGCCTACGCGCTGTTACGACATCCAGGGGTGCGCCTGGCCACGGCTATACCGGGCCGACTGACACCGTTGCGTATCGCATGTAACGAGGGGATTTGGTCGCTTGCCAAGGTCATTCTGTACACCACGTTGGAGCGCTTTGGTGCACGGACCGCGATTAGCCACTTGCGCCCTCTTCGCGGTGTAACCTGTCCCGTGGAGATCCTGTGTGTTGCGCACTGTATCAAGCATCGACGGGCCCGTTTTACGTTCCGAGACGTTTACGACGAGGCCGCCTCTGAGAAATACGATACGGAAGAGGAACGGATAGGCCGTGCGCTGTGCCATGCCTGCGCGCAGTGCCCCACTGTCGTCACGGGAACAGGCGACGGCGACAGTGACGGTGACGGCGACGGCGACAGTGACGATGGGGTTGTTGTTTCAATGTTACTGTGTTTACCGGGCGGATTGTCCTCTTCGAGTCTATCCGCCGCGTTGCTCTACGCAAGCACTCCATACGACGTGCACGCACTGATCGACGCGGGTGCAGATCCAAACTTTGTTGACGACAGGGGGTGTACGCGGTTGTTTCACGAGCGGTTGTCTCACGGGGTTTTGCGTAGTTATGGCACGTCGGATGTAACACGTGCCCTGTTAGCAAGAGGCGCCGACGTAGACTTCCGGAACAGAGAGGGTACGACCGCGTTGCAGATGGCTCTGGAGGCACTGGGCGACTCGGGAGACTTTTGGTATGCCGAGCGTATGGAGGCGTTACTTCGACACGGCGCGCGCCTCCCGTGCGCCGCCGTTGCGATGCAAAGCAAAGTGGGTCGTCAGTTTATCTCGCCAGGCCGCGTCGCCGATAGAGCCTCGTGGATGTTAGTGGTGCTCTTTTACGAAGCATTTGCAGCACATGCGGTGGCACAAGTGCTTTTCGCCGCCGCCGCCGCCGCCGCCGGTCGCAGAGGTAACAGAGGGCGCGCTGATTGTGAGCAATGTGTTGGCGAGATTGTCACCCGCGTTGCTTCGCGCTTTATTGCACTACCGAGTCTTCGGCGAAACGAATGTGTGCGGCTGGCGTGTGTACGTAGCCACGACGACGACGACAGGGGCGCGAGGGCAGTGTATCGTCGTCGCAAGGACGAGAGTGTCGAGTGCTGGGCACGTAGGCGACGGCGCGAGGTGGTGTGTGCGCTGTTCGACACTGAGATCCCAGACGTGTGTGTCAACTGTCGCCTTGTTACGTTACAAGAAGGAGTAGCAAAGGGCGTGCAGTATGCTCGTAGACACTGTAGTCCCAGGGATGTCGAGGCGTTTATTGCAGCCGCCGACCACGTCACAGACTGTGCACCAGTGCCTGCCGAGGTTGCGCTGGCTGGAGCGTGTTACGAATGTCGTCGCCTGGCAAAGCAAAGGGGCATTGACAGTGCGTTTTCATTCACGTGTCGAGCGCCACACGACGCTGCCGCGTGTGCCAAGGCTCTGATACTCGCCGGTGCGAACATCGACGGTAAGGTCTTGGAGGTTTGGGAGGAACGAGACCCCCCGGTCGTAGTCAGTGCGGCGGTCAATAACGGCGTGCTTCGCGTACTCCTCGATCACAATGTTGACTTGACGAATCGCGAATGGACATACGGGTACACTGCGGTCGAAACAGCAGCGTTGAAGGGACGCCACGAGAACCTGGCGTTACTTCTGGCGGCGCGCGGAGTCGACATCAATAGCGGCACAACGCACCGCTCCACACTGGAACTAATTACAGCAGATGGACGCCATGCATCGCTACGCTGCGTACGCCTGTTACTGGCACGCCCTGACATAGCACTGGCCACGCGGGGGCGTGTAACGGCGCTTCGTAACTGTGTAGACTCGAATGACTGGCCGGTGGCAAGCGCGATCCTCAACCACACACTTGAGCACTACGGCGCCCGTGTTGCCATTAGTCATCTTCGTCCGCTTTCCGGAGCCAGGAGCGCCGTGGAGATTCTTTGCGTCATGGCGTGCGTGGAACACGCGAGTTCTGACTTTACCTTTCTGGATGTTTACACCGACGAGGAGGATAGCACGTACACGTACGTGTACGATGAACCGCGTGCCAGTGCCGACATATTGGACACGGTCGAGGACATGGTTGGGAGTGCGCTGCTCAACGTGTGTGAAGATGACAGAGGGGGACACTGGGACGACAGCGACGACAACGACGACAACACCGACAGGGTAATCTGTCGTATTGTTATTGACGCAATGGTGCAACTATGTGGGAAACTTAACATGTCGTCAAGGTTCCTTTCAAAAGCGCTGCTACGCGCTCGCAGTGCCTGGTGTATACACTTGCTGGTTGACGCGGGTGCGAATCCCAACTTTGTTGACCACAAAGGACGACGGGCATTGACTTGTGCACTGCGGACATGGCACTCTCCCCGTTTGTTACACGCATTGGTGGAGCGAGGTGCCGACGTTGACTGTGGCGACGCGAGTAGCGGCGCTGGTTCCCCGCTACACGCCACTCTGACACGAGTGTCAGACGTGTACTTTCCGACACATTGCAAGGCTCTCTTGCGACCTGCGGTTCTTCTTCGGCACGGTGCGCGTGTTCCGAGCATTGCGTCGACGCACGGGCGCGTGTACCAGGTGCTGTCGGACACGGACTTGCACGAAGAACTGAAACTTGTATGGACGCTGGTAGCATTTGTGAGCGAGGCGTTTGCCGCGCATGCAGTCGCGCGAGTGTTACTTGCTGGCAACACCACCGTCGGACACGTGCACACTGTCACGGCAATCGTTGCGCACGTTGCCAGAAACTACCTTTTCAAACTCAACGACGCCACACGCAACAAGTGTGTGCAATTGGCGGCGCTCAACCACGGTGGTGGCATGGGGGGGTGGGGAGGCATTGACGGGAATCTCAAACGCTGGTCGCGGCGGCGGCGGCGAAGGGGTGTGCTTGTTAACGCATTCCTTGGCGGGGAGGCGCACGAGAAGGGGGCCTGTTACCTCATGGAACTATGCGGCGGCGCTACGTGTGCCGAGTGCAGGTCGTCCGAGTAAAAAATAAAAATCACCGTGAACGTAAAAATAAAAATCTCAAGGCATGCATATCGTGTCGCCGTGGTGTTGCGCGGATGAATGGTCGTCGGGGTAACGGCGGCGCGATGACGACGAGCCCCGCTGCCGCTGCCGCTGCCGCTGCCGCTGTCGACACCGTCGTCGACGACGACGAGTACGCCGTGCATTTTTGGGCTGAGCGATACGCGCTGTTGATAGGGGCGCTTCGTTCTACGCCGGCCGACGACGTTGCTGCAACCCACGCGGCAGTACGTGCATACTTGAAACTTGACGCGCCGTTGCAACGCGTAGTCTGGTCGTATGCGCAGAAGAGCACAGCGTGGCTTCTGGCACGTCGGTGGCGTGTCACGGGGTCTGTTAGCGCGGGCGTGGTCGGTCGCGGCTATCGCCGACGCGATGAGAGTGTGTGCGACGCTGCGCGAGAGGCGCTGCGCGCGTTCTTGTGGGGCATATTTTCGCCAGACGCGCGCGGCATTGCAAACATGGCGTATGGCACGTGCCATGAGCCCCCCGTGTGCCTCGTGTACTACCTGTTGCGCCGCGGGTGTTTTGACGTTGAGCACGAGCGTGGCGACGCAATGTGGCACGACGACGGCGACTCGCCGAGCGTACGCGTGCGTGGCACCGAGTACATGCCTGTGGTGAACACGGTGCTGGCGTGGGACGACGGAGACACGGAGAGCATCACGAGGCGCGTTGAGCACATCACAACGACCGGCGAGGTGCCCGACGACATTCTGCGCCTTGTGCGTCGACCACCAGACGCGTCCAACGACCTCCGCATCGTACACACGGGCCTCGTCGTGTCGCTGGAGCACCCCGAGTTGGGCACGAGTTCCGACGGCGACCTGTACGCGACGGCCGAGGACGCTCGCGCCGAGCGCAATCCAAACCTACTCGAGATCAAGTGTCCTGCGTCACGGCGCGTGTACCACACCATTCCCGAGTACTACAAGACACAGATTCAAATGAGCATGCGACTGCGACGCATGGACTACTGCGAGTTTGCCGTGTGGACACCCGACGAGTTGGTCGTGCGCCGCTACTCACACGATCTCGCGTACAGCCAGACGCTGCTAGACGAGGAATTGGACTTTTTCTGGAACCGTTTCGTACCAAACCTTGCAGCAATGGCACGTGGCCAACTGTCTACAAACACGCTGCTCGGCGAAGCAGCGGCATCAGTCCCCCAGCCAGTGTAGCATCTCCATTTTCTCTCGACCACAGTCAGAGAGAGCAAACATAGCCGTCTTCAATGACGACGACGACGACGACGACGGTGATCAACCCCGTGACAGGTCGCGCGATCCGTGTCGGTGGGCCGACGTTTCGTAGGCTCGAGGCACAACAACACGAGGAGGGAGCCAGCGCAGTGCAGCGGCAGCGGCGGCGGCAGCGGCAGCCAGGGAGCAAAGCGAAACACACCGGCGCCCCTGCTAATAGAGCATCGTCGTCAGCGCCATTGCCATTGCCTACTCGCTTCATGTCACTACGCGAGGTGTATGAACACTATGCCATGCAGCCAGCGGTTCATCGAGCGATGAAGAAACACGTAGAGTCTGCTGCCAAGCGCCACCACCACCAAGGCTCGGTGACACGGGGATGGATCGGTGCAAAACCTACAACACTAGCAGAGCGTCGTGAGGTTTATCATCGCTGTGGCGACGCGTGTTTCTTGCAGCCAGACACTCTAGGCTTTCCCGTGTGTCCAAAGAAAGCAACGCGTAACCTGGCCTCTCTGCCACACGCACCCGACGCGTGTTTTCGCTCATGCCAGGCAATCCAGTCAGCGTATCGGCGCGCACGACAATGGAAACACGAGGAGGTGGCGCGCGAGGCCGACGCATTGCGTCGAAAACACTGCGGCGTCGACGATGCCAACACTACGCGTCGTTATCATCGTCGCTAAACACCCCGTGAGTGTCAGACTTTTTATTTTACATTTTACATGCGACTGGTGTCGTCGTCGTCGTCGTCGTCGTCGTCGTCGTCGTCGTCGTCGGTGTCGTCAGTGTCGTCAGTGTCGTCGTCAGTGCTATCTTTGCTGCGGTCCTCATCGTCCTGCGACATGTGCATCTGCGAAAATGTCTGTGGGTCGAAAAGCAACGACGAGAGGCGTTCAATGTCAAAGCGATGGACAATGTCCACTGGTGCGTCGCGCCCGCGTAGGTACACGGCATAATGGTAGATTGTGCGCTTTTCGCGCTTTGAGTGCTCGGATGACGTGCCACGACACTCGACGTGCGAGACGTGTTGTAACACGATCGATACATATTCACCGCCCGTACGCTCCAAGAGTGCATACTCGAATATCTGCGGAGCGGGTCGTTGCGAGGTTGCCGCCGCCGCTCGTAAACTGGGTACCAGTGATGCAAACGTCGCAGGAACACTGGCGGGCATGGTAGCGATGGCAGTAGGAGAGTCTGTCATGGTCTCGTCGTCGTCGTCGTCGTCGTCTAACGCCGACGCACCTGTTATCAGGATGTGAGAAAAAACCCACCCTCACTCACAATGACTGGGGCACCAACCCCCCTGGCCCAGGTGTTGGCCGAGTGACAAGTCGATCATGATGATCATGCCACCAGTTGGTCCGAGTGCGCGCATCTGACACGGGCCATGCTACTCGGGACGACCAACGGGTGCCACTGCTGTTGTCTCTTTCGTTCAGCACACCCCCTGTCACGTCCTCATCGTTGTCGTTACACGTGTCGCCGTGGCCGTTGTCGTCACGCTGGTCGTCACTCTGGTCGTCGTCGCCGTCGCCACCGTCATAGTCGTAGTCGTTGTCGCCGTTGTCGTCGTCGTCGTCGTCGTCGTCGTCGTCGTCGTCGTCCTTGAACCGTGTTGACGCCGCCGACGACGAGACACAGTTGCGCCAAATCTCGATGGTGTTATCGCGACATAGTGGGCAACGAGGGCGCGGCTGATGTCGCAACAGAGACGTCACACACTGCGCGTGCATTCGATGATGGTGTGAGCATACGTACAGTAGCGGCTCTGCGGGGTCGTCGCTGTACTCACAATCGGGTACCGCGCAGGTGGATTCTGCGCCGACAGGCGTGGCCGTGGTGAGGGGGGGCGTCATGTGTGTGCGCCGCCCACTTGACGCTACCGGGCAGCAACGCGTGTTGATAGATACACACATAATCACATAATTGCATCTCTTTGACAGGCGCGCACCTCATAACAGAGGTACAATTTTTATTATAAAAGGACATATCTGCGATTTTCGCAACAGACCCGTGTATGTCGGTGTTTGTCTCGCTGTCGCTCCTCTATCGCGCGCGCGCATACGTACTCTGTGGCGTGTCGTGGCGTGTCGTGACGTGTTTCGACTCAAGCGAGCGCAATGACCATCGTTGCCAACGGTCGTGACGGAGAGATGACATTCAGTGCCTGGAGAAAGTGTCGAGCGGCAGCGTCGCGATGGATCATGTCCTTCTCGAATGCCGCTACTCTGTTTGCTACGTTTGCCAGGTCGCGCGACACGACGTCGTTGCCGCCAAACATGGTGTTTGACGCGAGCGCGCACGTCGTTGTCGACATGCCGCGTGTACGCTGGCAGCGTCGAAGACACGGCTGCGACAACGACGACCCTTCTCCGCAATGCGAAGTAGTGTATCACTCGCGATACCTCGTCGTTCGAAACACGGCGACTGGTTGCGAACGCCTGTTTGCCATGCGCCGTGACGTTACTCCAGACGCAAACATCCTATTCCTCTGGCACGACGGCGTATCCTATGTCCTGTGCGGTGCACACGAGCCGGCGCTCCCACGCGACTATCCTCTTTACGTGTACTCGTACATGGCTATTGACGCTCAGTCGTTGATGATGCTGTGTCCACCGTCGCTTCACTCGTACTTTTTCGGTCCGCACTCTGCTACCGAGCCATATGGCGACTGTTTTGTACGCACGGAGCCAATGCTGTTCCTGGTAGACGTGTCGGAAACAACCCATGGCGCAATATTTGACGCCCCGCCACCGCCGCCACCGTTGTTTCCCGTGCCGCTGGCAGACGCCGGCGACGCCGACACCGAGTGCACTGCGACGCCGACGCCATGGACACGGGTAACGTTTGGCGACGGCGTCCACACTGGTGTTACCGTCGAATTGCCCCTCGATGATACTCTTTCTATTCTAGTCGTTCGCACCGACATGAGCGACCTTAAAGGGGCTGGGGCGGCCACCGTCTGTGTGCACTCTGCTGCGGCATCGGCCACGGGGGAAACCGCGACGATGCTCGAGTCGCTCCCCGGCGCGGAGGAGATTGATGAACAGCAGCAGCAGCAGCAGCAGCATGAGGAATGTCACGTCGTGGTCGAGCCACCGTCTGTGATAACCCCCGTGCGTTCTGGTCGCAAAGGCGGTCGTCGTGTTCGCCGCAACATTGTATCCAAAGACACACACAACCGCGCTCTGACGCCATCAACTGGCGCATTTACCATCACAGAGCCCGAGTTTTCTGTCGTTGTCACCACAGAGTTTCACAACGACAACACTCTGACCGTACACGACGACGACGACGACGACGACGACGTCGTCGTCAGCGTCGTAGGCAACGAGGAAGATAACAACAATGTCCTCAACAACGACAACAACGACAACGACAACGCCGACAATGCAAACGACTACGACGACAGCAGCAGTAGCAGTGGCAGCGACAATAGCATCGTCGAGGGCACCAGCAGCGACGCCTGCCAATCCTCCGTATCAAACGACGTTTCCAACGCGAAGAAGCCAAAGAAACGATCGAGGAGGCGCAAACAACGCCGCGCTGCATCAACACCGACTCGAGAGGACAATGTGGCTGTTGCGGTGGCGACGGTGCATAGGTCACTGCCCCCACTCGTGCAGTCGCCTACCGTGTGTGACACCGACTCGCGGTGGCACAACGCCACGTCGCTGTTACTGCGTTCATGTGTATGCGTGCACGACAGGCACATTGACGAGTGCGCAAAGTGTCGCTCAGGCATGACTCTGTGTACAAGGGCATCATTAGCGTTCACGTGTGCTATCGACACGATTCGACGGGCACGTCGTGACATGAAACTCAATTGGAGAATCGAAGGTAACTCGGAGACAACGGCTGCTGCCTCTACAGTTGCGTCGGACATGGAGCAAACTCGAGAGCGCCGCGAGGCAGCGCTGGCTGTCGTTTCGAGAGACCTCGAGCAGTTTGGTGCCGACGTCGAGACGTGCTGGACACGGTGGCTTGCACAATGCAGCGACATTGCAGCAGCGTCGCCGTCGTCGACCAAGTCTGCACGCTCGCTGATAGACGCACTCAACGCGTCACTCACCGATGCGCTCGTGAAGAACCGCACAATGATGGCGCTGTTACTCCTGATGGCGCCAGAGGACGTGTCGAGTGAGATGCGGGATCTTTTCAAGTATTTCCCAAGTGTGCGTGAGTGTTTTGCTCGTTTCGGCATCGCAGTACGCGGCGACGGCGACAACGACAAGTCTTCCCATCGATTTGCCAACAGCATGTTACACCGTCGCGAGGGTGTGTTTAGCGACCAGAACAGGGCTGCAGCGGCGCGACGTGTTGCACGGGACATTGTACCCGCACTGCTGCACGTGTGCCATGAGCGTGACAACTACAGTGTATTTGTGCTCGCTTACACGGTGCTAGCCTGCGTTTGGAACGGCGGCATTGCCAACTTAGAACAAGAGGCTGCATTGCACGTCTTAGATGCCGAGGACCTGGCTGTTTCGGTGCAACACGGCGACGCGGCGGCGACCAGACTCGTCGAGTCGGCCGAGGCAGCGGCGAGTGCCTTTTGGAAGTCGATCAAGGAGCCAGAGCAGTCGCTGGACGCGGACACTCTGACGTGGATGTCAAACTTTGACGCCGAGTACCGTGACGACTCGGCGCGCCGCGGCGACGCGTGTGAAATGCTCATGCGCTACACGCAGCATATCGACGCAATGTTATTCCCAGCGTCTACCTTCCTGCGTACTCTTGTCATACGCCGTGCGTCGCTGTCTGTTACGGCATCCATCCCCGGAGCACTGCGATTTGATCGCGCCCTGAGTGCCCTCGGCGCCGTACACGTTTTGTCGGCTGTTCACCATCGTGCGGTGCACGAGTGTCGTCGTAGCGACAGCGAGGCGGCGGCGACGGCGGGTGAGGCTTGCGACGAGTTTTCGTTTGACACAATGCGTGCCCGACGGTGCACGAGTATGTTCTATCGTATGCGAGACACGGCCGCCTTGACTGCCACGGCTGCCAAGAGCAAAAACAGTGCCGCGGCGGCCGAAGCAGTGGCGGCGAGCGGTGTTATGGCACCGTCGCGAATGTTGACGTACACGGCCGAGCGCTGGAACCTGGCTCTGCTTGACATGGTGCCCGAGGACAACCTGGTGTCGACGGCAATGTTACGTGGCAAGCGGGACGCGTTTTTGCTTCAAATCGAACGCACGCTTGCCGGTGTCGTTCCCGTAGCGTTGGCGCTGGTGCGTGACTCGATTGCAAAGTGCTTTGCCAGAACACGCCATGGCGTTGTGCCGTCTGCTGTGATCTCGCCCCTGTTGTCGGTGACCTCGATTAAGGACCTTGACTTTAACGTGGAGATGGCGGCGAGTGCAGTGCAACGGTGGCTCGACGAGCACGCGTCGAGCAACTCGCCCCACGTTGTTCAGCAGTTAGAGTACACGACTGAGTATATGCGGTGCGGCGGCATGTTTGTCGACGTGTTCAATGCGAGACTTGGAGACGCGTTTCGCGGTACCTTTGGTGCTGACGCGACGACCAGTTTCCGTCGGTTTGTCGACGTGTTGACGCTGTTTCCTCGACCCGCACACAAGGCTGGCGACCCTCTTCCGGCCGATTACGGCTTGCATCCCCAGGCCGTGCCGATCGGCGCCATTGTCGACATGATTGTGTCACACGCAAGGCCAGACGACGAGTTGGCGGCTCTGTCTGACACGACGATACTCCCGCCGTCGTGTATGTACGCGGCGATTGGATTCTTCCTCGAGGAGTCGTCACGAAGAAGAAGAAACTTGCCGCCACTCGACGGAGACACTGTGACGTCCCCTACGCATCGGTGGTCACCGTCACGTGCCTCGCAGGCCGTCCTGTTTCTGGCCATTCGGGACGTGCGCGGACAGGTTGATACCGACGTTAATACGTTTCTGCGTTTTATCTTTAGGGCGCCGCACATTATTGGCACAGCAGGACGGTGCAGTGGCGACTGTGGTGACGACGACGACGACGACGACGACGACGACGACAATGTCGTGGCGATTGAACGAGACCACTCGGCGGGCTTACCTACGAAAGCACTGGAACGCTTGGTGCGCGTGGCGATTGGCATGGTGCGCGTGTACGCACGTGTAGTTGGGCGGCACTATGGTGACGTGTTACAGTCACCGGTGCGCAGAACCGAAGAGGTCATGGTAGCCCTCGACGCGTTGTTGGGGGACACTGTGTCACGTCATCACATTGACGCTGTTATCACAGAGCGCCGCCGCCGCTGCCGCCGCCGTCGTTGCAACGAGGACGCCGCTACTTTGTGCGACGACGACGACGACGACGACACCAACCTCGCCGAGGACGATGGCATGTTTCACTTTATTGACGTGTGTCGACTCGTGTCGCTCGATCCGATGTACGTAGACGCGTGCATCGATCTGTCAAAGCGCGTTAACGTTGCGCTGCAACTACGAGGCATGGGGTACGCACTGTCTCGCGGCTGTAAGCCAGACCGACGCGGTGCGTGCATGTCGGCCATTGAGATTGAGCGTCTTGCCGCTGCCACGGCTGAAATTTCAATTGACGTGCCCGGTACTGATCAATGGACGGGCTCGGTAGCGAGTCGTTTCATTACCGAGTGCATAGAGGACAAGGAGTTTGTAGCGCAGTTGTGGCCACAGACACTGCGCGCCACGTGTGTGCCGTTTGTACTGCCACGGCACGCAAACGTATTTGTGCCAAAGCACTATGCGACCCTCGCACGCCGGTCCCGTAGTCGAGCCACAGCCAAGGACGACGACGACGACGACGACGACGACGACAACGACAACGACGACAAGACTGAGAGTGACGTTGTTGGCGACGGAGATGACTATGACGACGACGACGACAACGACAACGACGACGACGACGACGACGACGACGAGCGAGTTAGAGGCGTATTCGGCCGCAGTGTCCGTTGCGTGGTTGCAGGCGATGCAGATCCGGTACAACAGGCGTACATGCGCGTTGCATACTCTGAGGACGCAGTGTTCCGATCTGGTTTGCGCGCCTACGACGAGGATATCAAGGCGTGGCTACACCACTGCAACGACAACGCACCGCGTGAAACACTGCCAGAGGTGGCCAAGCGTCTGTTGGTACGACATGTCCGTTTACAAGCGTTCTCGTCGAGTAACGCACCCTGCCGCACGCGCGTCACCGGTGCGTGTATGGAATGGGAACCCGACTTTTACCTGTCGTCGGGCAGCGATAAGCCATCGGTGCTGTCGCGCATGACGAGTTTGCGGCTGTGTAGACACGCGCAGCACATTGAGGTGTTTGTCAGCAAGGTGCCGGCGCCGTCGACCCCCGTGGCGAGCGAAAATGAGCGAACGCGACGCGAACGCCTGCGCACCTTGCGCCAGGCTGCCTACACAGAGGGCTTTTAACGTTAACATTGTCCCCTCCCTCCCATGCTCGCTCCTCGTCGCCGCCACCAGTGTCTAACATGTGAATAAATTTTTAACAACAGGTAACGAGCGTTGTATGGGTGATGGACACGGTTGTTATCTACTGCGTTGACGACACTGGCGACAATGGACCACAGATACTGCACCACGATTGTTACGTGACGCCTGGCAAGATTGTAACAGAACTATGCGCCCCCGGTGCGCAGACACGCCTGTCGGCAATCAACCTGAGATACAACACTCTGGACGACGTTGACATTGCCAAGGTCGCAGTGCACATTCGTGCTCTACACTCGTTGACCACGGTCGTGTGCGTTGCACAGTCGTTTGGCCAGGACGGTGCACACGCGTTGTGCGACGCCGTGTGCCTGTTGCCAGCACTGCGTACACTCGACCTGTCAAACAACTACGTGGGGGACGGGTCGGCACCTGCGTTCAAGCACCTACTCGTGACTACACAGTCGCTGCAACACCTGTACCTAACAGCCAACACGCTTGGCGACACGAGTGCACGGGAAATTGGCGCTGGCCTCGACGAAAACGAGTCGCTCGTGACACTGGACGTTGCAAACAACAGGATAACGTCTATCGGTATACGTGCCCTAGCGTCCTCTGTTACATCCAGTGGAGATCGTCGTCGTCGTCGTCGTCGTAGTCGTCTACGCCATCTTTTGCTGGCCGACAATGACATTGATGACGTTTGCGGTGCCAAGGCTGTAGCGAACCTAGTGTCGTCGTCGACCTTGCACACCCTTCGCGTGGGATACAATGGGCTAGGTGACGACGGAGTAGGCGTGGTTGCACGTGCGCTCCCGCTGGCCACGTCGTTGCGCGCCCTCAGTCTTTCTTCGACGCGTATGACAGGAGGTGGGCTCGCTGCACTTGGGCTCGCATTGCAATCGCGCGCGTGTTCAACACTCTGTTGGCTCGACGTGTCCAACACCCTGTCGTCGGACACGGACGAAGGCGACGATGGTATAGGCGTATTGTTTGACTCTCTGCGACACAACTCGACACTCACACACCTGCGTCTGTGCAACACCATCGTCGGTCACGCCGAGACAAGACTGCATCTTTTGCCCGCGCTTCGATGCAACACCTCGCTTGTAAGCCTGCACCTAACCGGCTGTCGCCTCGACGACGCGCACGTGTTCTTTATTGCACAGGCCCTGCGTACGAACACCGTGCTACGTACACTGGGACTTGGGCAAAACCGATTCGGTGCTGCGGGTGTGCGTGCACTTGCGTGTGCACTCGAGCACAACAGCAGCGTCCATAGGCTGTATGTACACACGTCACACGGGCGCCCGGGTGTTGACTACTCGTTGGTAGATCGGTGTCTTGCCGCGCGCGCCGTGTTGCGTTCCACCATCGTGCACCTTATGCCAGTGTGCCGTGTGTTGTTGCGTTCGTCGTCGTCGTCGTCGTCGTCGAGGAAAGGAGCAGTAGCGGCGGCGGCGGCGGCGGCGACAGCAGCAGAGGCAGTCCTTCACAATGTGATTTTGCTGGCGTTTATAGTGCGACGCATTGTGTGGCCCAACACGGCAAGTGGCGGGGGCGCAATTCTGTCACAATTGGCGGCAGAGCGACTTGTAAAGTCGTCAAACGTTTGCAGGCAAGTGCAGTGTTTCTCTCGAGATGCGCTTCTTCAATGGGTGTTACACGGGCGCACGCAGGTGGCAGCAAGGTCTACGACTACGACGACGGCATCCTAGAGCCGCCACCACCACGGCGACGACGATGCGATAACAAGCGACTGGCGAGCGACGGTCGATAGAGTAACACGGCATCCCCTCTGGACCCGGCGTCGGCGTCGGCGTCGGCGTCGGCGTCGGCGTCGGCGTCGGCGTCGGCGTCGGCGTCGGCGTCGTAGGTCCATCCCTCTTCGTTGTCGTTTGCGCTATTGTGATCACAGTCACCAGAGCCCGTGCCTTCGCCGTTGTCGTAGTTGTTGTCGTCGTAGTTGTCATTGTCATTGTCGTAGTCGTAGTCGTCGTCACAGTCGTCGTCGTCGTCGTCGTCGTCACAGTCGTCGTTGTCACAGTCGTCGTTGTCACAGTCGTCGTTGTCACAGTCGTCGTTGTCACAGTCGTCGTTGTTGCAGTCGTAGTTGTTGAATTCGTCGTTGTTGTAGGAGTCGTCGTTGTCGCATGTCTGCGGAGACACGCACTGCACCGCCGCAATTGACAGCGTTGGCGGGTACAGTGCCAGGAGAATCGCCGTTGCCAAACGACCAATGATCACAACCAAAAGCAACGAAAGGTTGCCAACGATAAACCAAGCGCACAGGATACCCCACACTCCCAGGCCATGTGTCACAGACGTGCCCCGTTGTGCCGAAACAATGCTGTTTGTAATCTGCCTAAACAACGACACGTGGTCTGGGCTGGTTCCGAACAGGGAGAAGCCCACACTCGTTGCATCGATCACTGCCTCTATCGCCAGGACCCCGACCACAACTGTTAGTAACATGGACGTTATGGGACGGCGTGCAAGTGGAACGAGCAGAGAGACATTGCGCTGACGGCGATCAAACACGAGCATGACAGAGTAACGTTGGCGTCAGGATGCGCGCGCAGCGTTTATCGCCACTGCGTGTGTCAGACGACACTAACTACCTAGCATGCGTGCGCACACACGTGTAAAATTATAAATCGTTTTGATTTTTGCAATCTATTTAGCGACTGCCACACACACACACACGCCTCACTCACTCTACGACGGAGTAAACACCTGCTCGATCGAGTTACCCACAACGTGGGTCAGGCTGGCAAGCCGGGCGCCAAGGACGTCGCCGTAAACGTTCTCTGCGAGCAGGAACGTGTCGGTTCCGTTGCCAATCACGTTGGCCTGCGACACCTGACGTGCCTCGATGGCCACCTGCGAAATGTCGACGTTTCGCACCGTCGTCACCGCCACCGAGCCGTCAGCGGCCGGCACAACTTGCACACGCGAGCCAACGCTGGCACGTGCCAGCGGCGCACCGGTGCGCAGCGCCACCGACTCGAGCGTCGAGCCCATGAGGTCGATAGTCGAGTTGCGCGTGGCAAGCGCAAGCGGACGCGGGTTGCCGCCGAGTTCACTCGTGTCCGACAGCGTCGAGTCGCGCAGCGTCAACAACGAGCCCTCGGTGGCAACGAGCAGGTCGGCGTCCTCGCTGCCAATCGTCATCCACAGATGGTCGAGCAGGGCAATGGATCGCTCGGCACGCACCGAGCGGTACATCGAGCCACCGTGCAACGTAACGCCCGACGAGTCGGCAATCTTCAGGTCGAGCAGGTGCTCCTTGTCACAGCCCTCGATCGTCAACGCATGCTGGTCAAACACGACGGCGCACGTCTCGTCCTCGGGCAACGAGTGCACCTTGATGCACACTGGCTTGGGGCAACAGTCCTTTGCACCGCGCGTGTAGTGCTGTGCGTGGTCAAGCGCGTCCTGAAGTCGGCCAAACTCGGGCGTGCCAAAGTAGTTGACCAGCGGCGTCGTGGTGTGGCTGCAGTTGCGCGCGTCGACGATCAGACACTCGCACGGCACCTCGCCCGCGCAGCAGCATTGCATCTTCACCAACTCGGGCACGTGATACACAATCTTGCACACGGCACCTTGGCCGTCGAGCGTCACCTTGACGCGCTTGCCGTTCTCGACGCACAACTTGACAACCTGCGCAATGCCCTTGCCGCCGGGGCCTTGACCGGTGTTAACAACGGCGTGCTCCGTCTCGTTGCCCTGCGAGTCCCATACCTTAATCGGCGTCGGCGGCCAGCAGCGGTCAATGTTCAACAGGTGAATCTCGTCAATGACACACGGGCACCGAAAGCAAAACTCGATGCATCCACCCTCGCAGCACGGCGTCACCTCGCCGGTGCGCTCGTCCTTGGTGCCCAGAATAAGACACTTGCCCGACTCCTCGTGACACAGCGGCGGGAACTCCTCGCAACACCCCTCGCGCGCAGCGTCCCACACCAGGAGGCAACAGCCCGCGTGGGGGTCCTTGGCCTTGTACGACACGCAAAAGTCATCGTGACCCTGAACCTCGGTGCACTCACCTTCGCACGTGCGAGCCGGCTCGCAGGTGATCACGTCGCCGTGCTCGTACGACGAAAAGTCATCGCTCTTGCGACGGCACACGCATCGGCTGCACGCCGGTGCGTTCACCCACTCGTTGGCACACGGGTCCCACAGGATCGCGTCACACGGCAACGGCGGGTCCTCGACGTTGACGTCGGCGAGATCACGGAGTTTCGGCGGCATCTCTGCTTGGTGGTCTCGTGAAACAACGGATGCACGATCGGACTGTAACAGTGACAGCACCACGCCTCGGCCTCGGTTCTGTGATCTGACGAAGAAAAAAAATCGGTTGCTCGTCGCACAAGGCACGCCGAGGCCCCCGACGTTGCTCGCCCCCCGTCGTCTTGTCGTTTGGATCATCAGTTGTTTTGTCTGCACCTAGATTCAACAAGCGAGACGACGCACGTGTTATCGTCGCCGTCCCGCTCCCACTTACCCTCATACTCGATCCGCGCACTCGCTTGGTCGTTGTTCTGCTACGATGAAGACGTACACAATCGGTCCCATCGACGAGGCAAAGATCGACGAGTATACCCCCGCAGCAGCAGTGAAGCGACAGCGACAGGCGACGACGTCGGCGGCGACGGCGACGGACACTGCCAACGGCGGGGGCGACCGCGTGTTCTACTACTATGACTTTGACAGCGAGGAGTGGGTCGAGATGGTGCTGTGTGGCGTGTACGCAGGTGCGGCGGCTCTGCTGCAGCCACGACGCTGTCTGGCGGCAACCGACGGCAAGACGATTGACATTGTGTCGACTGCGTTCAACTCGTATCGAATGGTGTGTGACAGCGTCGACGAGGCGACGCCGACGCCGTCTCGAGAACGCCGCGACGCGGCAGTTTCTCTCGCCACCGTAGGCACCATCCTCGAGGTGACGTATCGTCCAAGAACACGCACGGCTGCCAAGGCAGTGACTGTGCGCGGCCTTGTCGAGGCAGTCGACAAGCACATCCCCGAGGTTGTGACCGTGGCAGAGTGGCCGAGCGGCGACCGCGTGTTGGGTACCTTTCACGTTGACTCGACACTCCTCTCGCCGCTAGGAACAAACTTGCCGCTGCTGAGCGAGGAGCAGCGTACCGACATGATGCGGCAAGTTGCCGAGAACAAGGCAGCCTTGAGCATGGCAAACAAGGACGCAGGCGAAACGTTCAACAAGTTGTGGCAGCAGTACGCCGCCCCGTGTGCTCTGGTCGGCAAGACGGTGGGGGGCTATGACTTTACGACGACCGAGTCAAGCGGTGCAAAGAACGTGCGTGACTGGCGAGCGTGGTATCGCGCTATCGATCGCAAAGACGTTGACACGCTTGTGTTGCCAGACGACTACGCAGGCTCCGAGTCGGGAAGTAAATTCTCCGAGGGCGCCCGGCGCTGTCTCGTTGCCGCGCACGAGTATGAAGCCAACAAGCAGCCCACCACCACCAACGACAAGGGAGACAAGACACGACCTCCGCCGCCGCCGCCGCCGCCGCTTGTCGTGTACGCACGGACGACGCTTGTGCCGACAAAGGATGCAACGCACATGCTAACCTTTGAACTCGATGGCGCTGCCGACATTACGCTACACACCCCCGACGGACTGCCACTGCACGCGCCACCAGTCCTCCTCACAAAGCGCATGACGATGCCAGGTGGCGTAACCGACGTGCCCATCGCCACTTCAGAGTGGCGACCGAATGGCGGCGACGCCGGTGGGCACTACGCGTTCCCAGCGTTTACGCTCGACAACCCACTGTGGCTCCCACCGCTGGGCGCCGCGTATTACCTGGCGTTTGACGCACAAGACCACGACAGCGCCACGGGGCGGGCGCCTACTTTGAAGTTTGCTCACACAACCATCACCTTTGCACGCAACTGCGACCGACTCGCGTTGCAGTGTCCACTGTTTATGCTGGTGTTTCCAGATGGCGGTGGTCGGCCCGAATCGCGTGCCGTGTACATCAGCGGAAACATGCAGTTGCCGAGCGAGCCTGCTAACCCCACGTCCTCTTGATGAGCCACGTGCGCTCGTCGCCCGCCCGGTGTCGTTCGATGCGTTTGCAAACAGCAGAGTGCGCATCACGTGCCAACACGCCGCCGATAACAGGCACACACGAGATTGTCCAATACACTGCGAGTGCCAACGTCCACATTGCGTGTTCCTCGCGTTCTTGCACACGCGCGCTGCCCTCCGCCTCGGTGACACGGGCCATCAGGCCCGCGCACATGTTTCCAAACGACACGAGTAGAAGAAGCGGAACGACCAGCGGCGCTGTTACCTGTGCAGGGCCACAACTAAACACGACAAATGGCCAGGCGCTCGTCACTGCGTTTGCTACCATCTTGACGCACGTGTTGTACATTGGTGGTGTATTATTTCTGTCAACAGTTGATCGCGCACAGTGACGCTGGATCACGACGATGACACGATGTCCGGGTGGTGCAGTTGTTGTTGTTGTTGTTGTAAACGTCGAGGTACTACGCGCCTTCCGGAGCGAAGCCGGACACCTACGTCGTGCGCGGCATCTACGGGTGCCCCGAGTGCTTCGCATTCGCGTCTCAGTTGTGCACACTCGTCGTCGTCGTCGTCGTCGTCGTCGTCACATGTGCTTACGTCCAGCGACTCGTTGGGGAGCGACGAGTCTGTTACCTTCTCGTCGTCTACGATGAAATCGACAATTGATCCTTCCGACTCGTCTTCCTCAGAGCGCTCCTCAGAGTGTAACCACTCGCCTTGAATCCGTTCGTCGTCGTCACTGTCGTGTAGCGACAGTTCGGCGTCCGAGTTGTCCTTGTCAACCTCGCTTGCCTCCAACTCGTCGTCGACCTCGTCTTCCAAGTTGTCGATACTCGCGTCAATCTCCTCGCTATCCTCGTCCAACTCGACTGTGATGTTCGAGTCAGAGCAGTCACTCTCACCGTCATAGTCATCGTCGTCCTCGTCGTCGCTTACACCGACCTCGGCCTCCCGTCGTTGCTTCTTTCCACCGTCGACCACGTCTACCTGGTGGTCCCTGTCATCCGCGCTTTTGCTATCGTCACACTTTCGCTTCACAGGCATCGTGCGCGTGTCTTCTGCCTCTGCTGCTGCCTCTGCTGCTGCCTCTGCTGCTGTTGCCACACTCTAGGCACTGTGGCGTGGCGGCACTGTGGTCGCGCTGTCTCAATACTTGTAAACATTATTTTGGCCCGGTTCCGTGCGCACTGCGTCAAAAAAATTTGTGTGGGTCATCGTAGAACCGCGAGTGCTCCTCTGTGTTACACTGAGACGACGACGACAAGATGCCGATCCCCTCGCACCACAACCACCGATGTCCAGACATTGACGCACGGGACCCGCGGCGCTGCGACATGCTGTACTACGACGGTAGTGCGTGGCGCAACGCCAGTCGCGAGGACCTCAAGATTGGCACCATGACGCAGGTGTGCGCCGGCAAGGGTATCCTCATGTTCGACAAGCATGGCCACCCGGTGGAGCACATTACGCGTGCAGGTAAGATTGCCGTGAAGGGCGTCGACTCTGCACCCGGTACGTACTGCCCGGCGCGCGTTACTGTCGATGAGTGTCATCAGATTACCGAGGTGGCCACGTGTGAGATGTGTCTCGAAGACCTCGTCAACGTCACCGGCAACCCCGACCCGCAAAAGTTCATGGTCCTGTGCATCGACTCAGTCGATCCAGAGACAAAGAAGCCACACTGGGTGTCGCGTCCTTGGTCGAGCGACAAGGGCGGCACCGTTACGCACGTGTACGGCGGTCGCTGCATCACAGCCACTCCCAACCCCATCACACAGGTTGGCACAATTGAGTTGGACAAACTCTGGGAGGAAGATCGCACCGTTTTGCCGTGTTGCGCTTCGCTCGTCGTCAACGAGTGTGGCCTCGTGACAGGCACTGAGGACTGTGGCCCACTCGTCGTCGCCGGTCGTTGCATCGAGGTGACGCCGTCGACCGTCGACTGCTCGTCGATCGTTGCC
>Ga0070728_10001827_pt1 | contig 29286 bp, 24 predicted proteins | sample tdDd471_FD_66723 | JGI IMG/M metagenome (GOLD analysis project Ga0070728, IMG submission 66723) | Marine sediment microbial communities from the Atlantic coast under amendment with organic carbon and nitrate - tdDd47.1 | ecosystem: Environmental > Aquatic > Marine > Coastal > Sediment | place...
GCCAAGGTGTCAAGCGGGGAGCATGTGTTGGTTTCTGGAGCCTCCGGGGGTGTCGGGTCAGCTGTAGTGCAGTTGGCAAAACGTCGTGGGGCCATTGTAACAGCAATAGCAGGCAAAGAAAAAATTGAGCAGGTAAAGTCAATAGGGGCGGATCGTATAATCGCACGCGGCGATGACATCGTTGCACATCTTGGCGAAAAAACAGTAGATGTTGTTGTTGATAATGTTGCGGGACCGGCTTTTCCTGCGATGCTGGAGGTATTGAAGAGAGGCGGGAGATATGCGTCCTCCGGGGCCATTGGCGGTCCACTTGTAACACTTGATATGCGTACCTTTTATCTGAAAGACCTGAAGATGATAGGATGCACAGCATGGGATGAGCCTGTTTTTCCCAATCTCGTTTCTTATATTGAAAATAACGAGATACAGCCTCTTCTTGCCAAGACGTTTCCGCTAGAACGGATTGTAGAAGCGCAGAGTGAATTTACAGAGAAAAAGCATGTTGGTAAATTCGTTTTGATTCCGCCTCCGCTGGATGAATCGCAGCAGCTACAATTAGGAGCCAAGCCGACAGGCACCATATGATTGAAGTGTTGTCAATTTTTACCTTTAGCAATGGAGCAGGAGGAGCATGAGACCGTTCAATCTTATGGAATTGACAAAGTCTATAATTTCCTGTTTCAGTCGCCTGGAGTCAATTCGGTATAGTCATTCAGAGCTGACTCCTGCGAATTGGTGCGAGGAACAACCATGCATGAAGGTCAAGACCCCATCGCGTGAAATCATCTTGACCCAGCCTACCTCTACATTTTTTGTCTACCTACTGGGCTTTCTGACTATTGGTGCTGGCATTTATTTTTTAGCGATACGAGGCAGTGAGATCTCCCGGTTATGGTGGGGGATCTCGCTACTCTTGTGGGGAATCGGCGCGCTTCTTGCCGGGACCAGCTACCAGGCATTCGCTTACGAGATTAAGTGTGCAGGGCGTCAGTCATGCGCCTGGACCAGCTGGTGGGAAGTAGTCTATCTTATGTTTCAGCAAATGAGTATGAACGCAATACTGGTTGCAGTATCCTATTCCTGTACTACGGGATCTTTGCAGCTGGTGCTGAAAATTTATGCACTGGTCAGCTCCGTGGTATACGTCATTGTTACCCTTGTTGGGGGGATTGTCCCTGTCAAATCATTTATTACTTTCAATTTGATGGTCTGGGTTTCTACACCAATTTTTCTTTTTGTATGTATTTTAAACAGCTGGAGGTACCACAATCTCGGAACCTCCATGGATCTTGTACTTCTTGGCACCTGGGTATTATTACTCATCACCAGTGCGGCCTATTATATATACGATCACCTGGGTATCACAGAAAAACTGTGGCGGAGAGGGACTGGAATCTGGTTCTCACAGAATGATGTACTGCACATCGGACTGATCCTGTGGGTGATCTATATCGCGAAGGTTGTCGCTCAACAGATAACGGATTATGCTGTGTGATTGTTCCGGGCTACATCGTATTATAGACGTTGATACTGCAGCTTCCTTTTGATTTTTTCTGCAGGGCCAGTTTTATGTAAACCCCATCGTTGACTTATTTAACTTTTTAGCTGCTGCTCTTGTATCGCTTTCTCTTCATCTTCGTGAATTGATGCGAGTGCTGCTGCACCCACGGCATTACTTATTGCTTTGGTATCTTCTGTTGACGCGGTATCTTCTTGAGCACCTAAGCCGGGAACGTCGACAATCACCTTCTTATGAGCGAAATGGATACCACTGCGATTGAGGGCCTCGGTAATTCGCTTGTAAGCTTCACGACGAATAACGAAATGGGTTCCGGGTTGCGCAGTAAACTTGACTCGGATAGTCATCACGGAATTGGTAATTTCTCTAACACCCTGCGATTTTACTGGTCGGATAAAGTCCTTGCCCAGCTCTTCATCATCGAGCATGGCAATCCCAACCTTTTTAATAATTTTACGAATTTTGTCTATGTCAGCGTCATAGGGGAAATCGAGGTTGAATTTGACGATCATACCACCCCGCATGTAGTTTGTGATGGCGCCCAAATCACTGTGGGGAACAATCTGCAGCATGCCGCGATGGTGGCGGAGCATTATATTTCTGAGGGTAATGGACTCCACCGTCCCGGAAACAGAGCCTGCGGTAAGATATTCACCGACACGAAAGGCATCATCGAGCAAGTAGAAAAAGCCGGAAAACATATCCGATACAAGTTTTTGGGCACCAAATCCTACGGCCAGACCGATAACCCCCGCACCAGCTAGTAACGGACCTATATCGACACCAAGGGATGATAAAATGGTCAGAGTTACCATCACTACCAGAATGGAGGCAATAAACTTGCGAACCATTGGTAACAGAGTATAGGACCTCCCTCTGTCCGCTGAGCCCCCCCATTCAGCATCATCATTTTTTTCTTCCTCTTCTTGCCCTTCTGGCAGGGTTTCTTCGATCTTCCTTTCTATCCATGAAGAGATGAATCGCCAAAACATAAGAGCTAAGGTCATAATTATAAGGCTATCCAGGAGTACAGCTGCCAGTTTAGAGATGTACGGGATTTCAATATTCCAAAGGCCAGCCAGCCAGATGATCAGGGCAATGATTACAGCTGCTCTGGCAAAACCTTTCGTTTTTAGATAGAAGGCTTTGCCTTTTTCGCGGTCAATGAGGATTTCTTCACTCACATCCTCTGTATCCTCGTAATGGCTTTGGTGGATTTTTAAGGTACTTAGGGCATAGCGAACTATCCATTGGCTGACTCTATCGGCAATCATCCAGATAGGTACCACAAAAAAACTGAGTAAGAACGCTCCGTCAGTGTGTTCAGCAGGATTGGTGATGTCTGATACCAAAAGAACCCAAAGCAATCCCAGGTAAAGGATGGCTAAAATATGCCAGACAGATGCAAATTGTTTGCGACCTACTGCAGTCTCTTCGGATAGCTGGTCCTCATACCCTTCGGCTAAAATATGATCCCTGACCCTGTTTCTAAAAACAAGAACATTTATAGCCGTTACTACAAGAAGCAGGGTTGCAAAAAATAGATAGAGGAGCAGGACGCTTTGCAGTTCGGCTCCGAGTTTCTGGACAACAATTGTAAACATTATTACGGCAATAATATAAGCCAGGGTAATAACCATGAGTCGGTGAATATTGCGTGCAGTTCGGCAGTCGATCGGCAGCATGCGAAAGGCCCTAACACCTGGCGAGAAAAGGATATGCAGGAGCATCGAGGCAGCTCGTGTGAGTGAAATGGTAATGAGAACCGCCAGAAAGACCAATTGTGTCACAGGAGAGTCTGTAGGATCGAAAAGAAAAAATGCACCAAAGGATATTCCGAAAAAGACGCAGAGGCCGATGAAATCAGGCAAAGCATTTGTGATACTTGCCTTGAAACGATCGGTCTGGTCCAGCTCGAGTGTGTTCTGGGTATCCATTTGGCATTTTTTTGCCAGTAAACCCCGTTTAACCATCAACTCGATAAGCCAACCTGTGGTAATAAAAAACAGTATCCAGAAAAAATTTATTATCGCACCCTGCGATGTCCCAAAAGGTCACAAGGAAACAAATATTTTGTACAGATCAGGGAACAGATTCGGTGCAGCGGCCAAGACCTTACGGAGCTGATTATCTGATTGGCCAGCTTCGTCATTCAGCTCATTCAAAAGAATTTCCAGTGGTGCACCCGGACCACTAATCTCAGGTTCGAAAGAAAATGACTCACTTTCTGCGAGAGCATCTTTTTGTAACTCTTCAATGAGTAGCTGGCGAACCTGTTCGTCACTCATGGCGGAAAGAGTGGCGTGAACTGAACTTGGGGAATCCTTATCACCCCCAATATCAGTAGCGCTTACGTTACCCAGTAGGAAAAGTGAGAGCAGGAGCAATAAGGTTGTAAACAATTTGCAAAGAAACAGTTGTCGCCTGGGCATAATCTATTCTCCTTCTCACCTGGATATCCTCTTTGGTGGGCGTTAGTTAAAAACGAGTTTCGAAATAAGGTTCAAGCACCTCGGGCAGTTTAAAAGAACCGTCTTCCTGTTGGTAGTTTTCAAGAATTGCCAGGAGTGTTCTACCAACGGCCAGCCCCGAACCGTTGAGAGTATGTACAAGTTTGCTCTTTTTTTGGCCATCCGGACGGTATCTGATGCCTCCCCGGCGTGCCTGGAAATCGAGAAAATTGGAACACGATGAAATTTCGCGGTATGCTTCCTGGCCGGGCAGCCAGACTTCAATATCGTATGTTTTAGTGGCGGAAAAGCCAAGATCTCCGGTGCATAGGTTGACAACCCTGTAGTGCAGCCCAAGTAGTTGAAGAACCGCTTCAGATTCGGCAAGTAATTCTTCAAGTGCCTGTTCTGAAGTTTCAGGGGTCGTGAACTTTACTAATTCGACTTTGTCGAACTGGTGCTGCCTGATGAGTCCACGAGTGTCGCGGCCATGGCTTCCGGCTTCAGATCGAAAACAAGGCGTATAGGCTGTGTATTTAATGGGCAAATCCTTCTCACTGAGTGTCTCGTCACGATGGATATTAGTCACTGGCACTTCGGCAGTGGGAATGAGATAGAGATCCCAATCCTCTATTTTAAAAAGATCTTCCTTGAATTTCGGCAATTGTCCAGTGGCCGTCATTGACGGAGTGTTGACAAGAAACGGCGGCAACACCTCCGTGTAGCCATGTCTCTGAGTATGCAGGTCAAGCATGAAATTGGTTAAAGCCCGTTCAAGTTTTGAGCCAAAACCTTTTAGTAGGGCAAACCGCGAGCCGGAAATTTTGGCGGCACGTTCGAAATCGATTATGTCCTGCTGTTCGCCAAGTTCCCAGTGTGGTTTGGGCGTGAAGGAAAAGGTCGGTTTTTCACCCCATTTCTTTATCTCTATATTATTAGACTCGTCCTGACCAACAGGAACACTGTCATGGCAGAGGTTGGGGATGGCCATAACGATTTCTTGTAAAGATTGCTCTATAGCGTTCAGCTCATTATCGAGTTCTTTGATTCGCCCACTGGTTTCACGCATTTCAACGATCAAAGGGTCGGCTTTTTTCTTGTCTTCGTCGGATCCGCGCTTGAGCACAGCAATCTGGTCAGAGACGGTATTGCGCTTATTCTTCAGTCCTTCAACCTCGGTAAGGAGGGCCAACCTTTTTTGGTCGGTATTGTAAAATTCATCAATCAAGGTTGTTTCCATGCCTCGGCGGATGCATTTCTCTTTCACAAGGTCAAGGTTTTCGCGGATAAATCGTAGCTCAAGCATAATATTTCGTCTGTTTATAGGATTAGTTAAAAGTAGGAAAAGTATTGTTTATCATGGCTGAATGGTGAAATCAACCTCTATCAAATTGCAATTTTGTGATGCTTCTGATACCTTGTCGAGCATACAAGAAACTGACCGACGTTTTCCTCACGATGACCATTACTGTAATCACCGGTATACCTGACTCTTCTCATGGCGGCACACACAAAACTCATTACCTTTATTGTTGAATTGCGAAAATCCATTCGTAATTTGGGCTTGGCCCTCGGCTGCTGCACCCTAATAATTTTTTTCCTTTCGCCGCATTTGTTGCACTTCGTACAGGAGCATCTAGCCGATAAACTATATTTTTTTTCGGTGGCAGGTCCATTCCTGGCCCATGTGAAGCTGGCTCTTTTTGCCGCGCTATATGCTCTTATGCCCTGGTTTACCATGGTAATGTGGCGGGCTTTGGGGAAGCCATTTGGTGTTTCCGGTGGACAGCTGTTTTTCTTTATGTTCTTTACCTGCCTGCTCTTTTACGCTGGTACTGTTTTTTGCTATTATGTCACTCTGCCGTTTGGTATAAAATTTCTCCTTGGTTTTAGTTCGGAAGAATTAAAACCGGTGATATCTGTTGGCAAGTTTGTAAATTTCACCACGATCTTCATCCTGGCCTTTGGCCTCATTTTTGAATTGCCCATCTTTATGGTATTTTTAGCTAAAGTTGGGGTGTTCAAACGAAGTTTTTATGAGAAAAACAGACGGTATGCCCTTTTGCTCATAGCCATACTCTCAGCGCTGTTAACGCCTACTCCGGATGTAGTCAATATGTCACTTATGGGCGGACCACTTTATCTGCTGTATGAATCTGGTATACTCATACTGAGGGTGTTGAGGATAGGACTTTAAAAGGGAAATGGTGCCCCCAAGTGCCTTTAAGATGGTTCTGTGTTGAACAAGAACAGAATGTGTAAGGTATCAAAATTCTTTGACCTCGACACCGTGAGACTGAAGCAGTGCAGCTGTTACACCAATTTTTCCGTTAACAGCGCATGATGGGCTGCGAGCTTTGAGAAATGCCATGCTGGTCTGCTGTAATTGGGCGATTTCTAGTACCTGTTCTGCCCCTTTGATAAATTCAGCAGTGAGGTCGATGCCGCTTTTGGTGACGACTCTGGCCTTGCCGGCAAGGACATCTTTGCCGTCACCGCCTACGATATCCGCTGCTTCCCGTGGCGTGGGGAGCCCTCCCAATTGTTCGGGGCAAACGGGAACCCAATTGGTTGTCTTGAGTTGGGCGAGACAATCGGGGTTTGCCTTGACTTGTCCGTCGTAGCGGGTACAGAGACCGACCAGGCATGCACTAATTAAAAGAGTGGGATGTTGGTTTCGCATAGATAAATAGAAGAGTAATTATGTCGTTTATAAAAAAGAAGCCAAAGTCACAGCAGAAGTTGTCACGGATTCAGAAAAATCGAGTAATAAAGATTGTTTTTATCCTGTCAGTTATTGCTTTCCTGTGGATCTGTTTTGCCCCGGGGTCTGGAGTTGTCACTCTTTTAAGTAAACAATCCGAGTTAAAAAAAGCGCATGAAGAGACGGCCCGGATTGAGCAACAAATTAATGAGTTGCAAAATGAAATCGACCAATTGCATAATGATCCTCAATACCTTGAGGACATAGCCAGGAAAGAGTATGGTCTCCTTAAGAAAAATGAAGAAGTATATGATTTTTCAAAATCAAAACCAAAAAACAAATAAAAATACAGGGTTCTCACGGAACCCGTTTTTTAAGATGCTCAGGAGAAACCAGATTTTCCAGCACATCCCAGGGAGGGTGCTGAAGGCAGTGAGGTGCCCGGATTAAGTCTGAATGAACCTGCTGAAATGACCTTGTTGACCTTTTCACTTTTGCATTTGTTACATTGAATTGTTTCCGAGATTGTGCTTGAGGTAGTTAGAATCTCAAATATGTTGTCACAATCTTTGCACTGATACTCGTATATCGGCATTTCTGTATCTCCAATCCACTCATTGCCTGTGCTAGTTATAAACACTAGGATTCGAGTCGTTTCGCTCGACCACTGAACATCTACATTTCAAGGCACAGAGTGTATGGCAGGGACTATACATTCTGCACGGTTTTAAAACGGAACTCTATTTTAGCAACTCAGTGAAGATGTCACATGATTTACATATTTCAAGCTTTTCTTTCTGGGAAACATTCTGGGTGCATTCGCACAGCGTGCCGCATAAAAACCAGCAGAGATGTCCGCTCTCAAATTCCCAGGCAGGACACTGTTCTTTAACGTTACAGAGTTTTTGTTCCCAGCATGGCGTCATACTGTCCTTTCTGCCTCGTTGATTGATAAGTAGAAAGTACAATTGTCTTTCGATGTGAGTCGGAATTGTCCTCCAGCCTTGTTCATAACTGTGAATAGTTTTGAGTGACATTCCGAGTAGTTCAGCCAGCAGTTTCTGAGTTTTCCCAAGTTTTTTCCTGGAAAGACTAAATTCTTCCTTGGTCAAGAGCGTTACCTCGTTTGATGTAATTTTCACACTTTTAGCAGGAACTGTTGAGAAGCTGCCAAAATTAGTACCTTAGAAATACTACTCCCCTCTTTTAGGGGTTGGTGATATAGGATGTTGATAATGATAATCATATGTCCAATAATTACCAAATTTTGATGAAAAAGGCTTCGGTTTTCCGTGAAACTCAATAGAAAATGTTGTCTCATCATTCAACTGGTGGTTAATATATATTTACACTAGTTGGATGATTTTTCATTTAATATTTTATCTATTTAATTTCTCGTGTGTAACACAGAATATTGCGGTTGTTTCTGTGGTGATAAGAGGAAAAAACTGAAATAATAAAGGGTTATTGGTATTATGATTACTTGTCGGGTAGCAAAGATTCTATTGGTATGTTTGTGTTGCAGCTTTCTGTTTTTGCCCGGTTGCGCAAATTTTATTAAACCGGAGATTGGAGCGATAGCTCGGCAGGAGGCACGAATTGACCTGGTTGAAGGCGGTGTGCAGGATGCTATCTGGAGCACTAAAGATTTGGAATTAACCTATTCCTATTCTGAAGTGGAAAATACTTTCAGTCTGTCTGGAAAACTCGTTTTTGACCGGAGTCTGACTGACTCTTTCAGACTGACTAAACGGTTTGTTCTAAAAATGAACTTTCTTGATGGTGAGGGCAGGGTCTTGGAAACAGTCGATATTAGCCCCTTGATCAGTTCTTATGGTTTTGAGCCGGACCCAGAATTTTTTGTCAAAAGATCCAGTTTAAAACCGATGGGATCGAGTTCTATTGCTTTTAATTACTACGGTGAGTTCATGGGGAATGATCCAGAAGCGAGGGGTGATAGCTGGTATATCTCTTATTTTCCATTTGACTAGCACTGTAGTTTTTTTATCCAATGTAATAACTGTTTTTTTCGTGAAATTATAAGGGAAGATTGGCTTTGGTGAATTGTGAGTAGTGATATGGATAATATTTTAGCGGGGCTGCAATCTCTGCTCAGATATCATAGTGCAATAGGTCTCAGCCACTATCCGCGCAATGAGAATGTTGAGTCGTTTCTGCGTGTGTTGCCAAAAGATACGTGGAAAACGGAAAATTTAGATGCAAACGCTGCTGTTCCAGTGCAATCCTCGCTACAGGAAAAAGTACCTGCCATTCTGAGGACACCTGTAAAAATATCGGATATCAGAGCTGAAGTTGCCACCTGCCATGCGTGTGACCTTCATAAACAGCGTATTTACCCGGTCGCTGGGCGTGGCCCTGATAAGATACGCCTATTGATAGTTGGTGACTGGCTGTCTGCTGATGTTACTGGAGTTCTTCCCCCGGATCATCTTTTTGGCAGTATGCAGGACCAAATGCTGAGCAGGATGCTTTTGGCTATTAATCTATCCGCGAGCGACGTGTTTATAACCAATGTAATCAAATGCGCGGTCCCCAGTACGTGTCAACCTTTGGCGAATCATGTTCAAAGTTGTGTCTCCTATCTGCGTCGCCAGATTTTAGGTCTTCTCCCCGAAGTGATCTGTACTATGGGGATGGTTGCTGCACGTGCTGTGCTACAAAAGTCGCAGCCGCTATCACGACTTCGGGGGCAGTTTCATGAGTATGAAGTGGAAAAAGGGGTAACTATTCCTGTAATTCCCACCTATCACCCCACCTACCTCCTGAGGAACCCCGAAATGAAACAGGCAACCTGGGCTGATCTGCAGTTGCTGGCGAAAAGGATGGGCTTAAAAAAATAAGGTAACTACCTGATCAGGATTAGTCCTCTTTGACCGAGTTGACGAAGAAAGGTGGTGACAGATATTTCTGCTTCTTGAAGAGACAGTCCACTTTGATCTGCAACCTCACCGATGATTGTTTTGACTTCTTTCACCCCATCGAACATCTGCCAGACGTTACTTCCCATACTGTCGAGTTGCAGTTTTTTTGTGTGTTTTTGTTCCTGCCCTTTGTTGAAGCGAGCTGCCAGTTGAAGGAAAAAAGGTTTTATGTCTAAAGGGTATTCAATGAGAATGTCTCCATTTTCAAGAATTTCCCATGTAGCGGACGGGGACCTTTGAGGAACGCTGGCTAATGCCTCTGTTCTTGTCAGTTCTTTGGCCTGTCCCTTGGGGAGTCGTTTAGAGGCTCCTTTTTTTCTAAACAATTTCATACTTGCTGCATATTTTGTTGGTTGTTGTTTTGGGTATTGGGCGGTTAGATGAGAGAACCACTGCTAGCAATCGGTTCCTCACAGTGTCATGCCATATCTTAGCCCTGACGAAGGATTTTTCCCGGCGTAGCCGAATAACTATCTGTTTAGCAATGGTTGGACTTCTGTACCCTTCACAGGAATTATTGTCTTCATCTATGCTTATTTCTAAATCAGGAATGCCGGTGAGGATGATTAAAATCTCATCCAGAGACTGCCGGCTGAGGCGTGTGTCGGCTGGTCCCAGTGTACACGTTTGCAGAAGCAGATTGGAACTGGAGAATGATAATCGGGTAAGTCCGGCACCGAAGGTGTAGTCCTTAAGGCTAAATGATACCGGGAGTGTGAGTGAGAAGTCTTGGACACGCCATAGGGTGTCAGAATTATTGTGGCATGATAGTGCCGTCAGGCAAAGGCTCACTTCTTTCAAAATAACTGGCGTTGTTGAAAGTATTTGAAACAAGACCAGAGTGTGGCATTCATGGCAGAGACAGATGCCTCCCTGGATAATTCCGTGATCATTTTTAAAACATGTTACCAAAGCAAAATTATTCCTAATCGGCTCGAATTCTGTTGGGAAACTCTTCTCAGGGATGATGGAACCCATTTGGCTTGCAAAATGGGCCAATCTTTTTTGCAGATACCGGGGAGTATAGCTAACTAATTTTTCCCAGCGGATTTGCAATTGAGGTTGGAAATCTTTTTCAAAAACAAGATGTCGTTGTCCTGAAACACGGACATCCCAAGGGGCTGGAATGTGCAGGCGTACACCGTTCCAGGCTATACTTCTGTTGTCTTTACCTCTTCCTTCTAGTGAAGTTTTGAAAGAACTATCGAGGGACAAGGTGTGACCAGTCAAATTTGTTGAGTTCCTCTCTGCGTTTTGGATCGATTTTTTCTTTACTATCTTCACACACATCAATGAAACAGAGGCGTTCCGCTTCTATCTTGTCAGGGTAGGAGAGTTTTACAATATTGCCGAGGGTTTCGTCGGAGTTTTTTCCATTATATTGTAGCGTCAGGCTGATACGATTTAGTTCTTCATCAATAAATCGCCATTTCCATACGCGCATCACCCCGAATGAATCGCCGGTCCATATATCGGGTTCGCCAAAATCCTTACGATATTTTTTCATTAATTTTCTAAAAAAAGCCTCGCTCTTGTCTTTATATTTCATGTCAATCTTCAGTACTTGGTCAACATGGAGGCATGTCCCGTAGGAGAGAACACCTTTTCTAAAACCGTGCCAGTCGGTCACCACAACTTCTTTGAGATAATTAGTCCCTACTATTTCCGGGTACTCATCAATATTGGTACCAAGACCAATACCAGCAATCTCATGGGGAACCTTATCTGCTGATGCCAGGAGGGGAAGTGCTGAAAAAGTGACGACCAAAATTACAATCCACCGTAGTGCATTTTGTATTGTTGTCATAGATAGTCTTGCCATATCTTTAATTTAAGTATTCTTACTCAGGCCTACTTAACAATATGGGGTAATTGGAAGAGTTGTCAAGTTATCTACACAGGCGGTACTTTTTGCCTTTCATCCGGTTAGCCGATCATATACCACAGTTGAGTGGTATATGTTCCTATATGAGATTTAAGAAATCTCCCAGGTACTAATAAGCCATATGACCAAGTGATTTCATAATAAGGGCAAAACCCATAGCGAACATACCGCTGAGACCCATACCGCAGGAAAAACCAGCAAGCAGTACCGGGGCATATTGACGCCACATCGGGCCATATTTTTTCAGGAAAAAATAGCGGCCCAGTAAGGCTCCAGCAACTTCAAGGATCAGACCATGTGGAGTGGACTGACCCAGCCCTCGAACTACGCCGTAAATGAGTAGAACAGGTAAGCCGAAAATGCTGAGTACCATATACATCAAAAGACCGAAACCGAGACCGGAAAAAACGGTTGTACCATTGAGGGCCTGATAGAACATCGAGTTGCCTTCCAGGGTTGACGTCTGCATGAGCAGGGTGTTGAGAGCCTGCAAATGCCAGAGTTCCTGGGCGAAAGGATAGTTCGCAGAAGGAATAGGTGCCAGTCGCCAGATAAATTGTGAGAACACCAGGCTGGCGATCATTACAATGGGAAACACCAACAGCTCTGCTTTTATAATACCCCGAAAGGAGGTACCCGTCAGTTCGATCTGCCGGAATTGAACGGTGGCCTCGCCATAGTTGTGGATGGGGATAGGCGCATACCAGATTTCAATACCCTGGTAACCAAAAAAACGGGCACCGGCTATAAAACTTGCTTCTCGAACCAGGGGGAGGCTGACAAACTGTCCGGCGATGCCTTCCATGCGGGCTGTAATGTAAGAAATGACGGGGGTGTAAATAAAACCGTAGGCAAGAAAAAAAACCCACGGAAAAGACGGTACCAGCCAAACACACAGAGCCACATAGGCAAGAGTTGAAAAGAAATAAATACCAATAGCAATCCAGAAATTGAAATCACCCCGACCAGCCGGTGGATTGAACAGGTCATGGAGAGTACCTTTGTTCCCATCTTTTCCACGAAAGGAGCGGACCACGGACCAGACGCCAATGAGCCCAATTGCCAGTCCCAGTCCGATACCAAAACTCATATAGAAATCAAAGTTGTTGGCGAAAACTGTGTCGACAGTGGCCATGCCCGGATGCCATCTGTTCAAAATACCGGCGGAATAGAGCAGCGGGTTGAGAATGATGGTTATGATCAGACCAATCAGGCCTCCGATGACAGCCCAGAATGGCAAAACCATGCCCACAAAAAGAAGTCCAAGATCAAGTTGGAGTCCGGTGGCGACTGCGGGAAGGATATCTTCGGTATATCGGGTGAGTTCAATCCACGGTATTGGGATGAGTCTGATCTGCTCGGTGAAGATCAGGCCGGAGATTATTGGCAACACAACATAAATAAAGCCGAAGGCTAAACCGATCACCCCACCTATGGAAAAGACTCGCCACTTCCAACTCTCTTTTTTTTCTTCTGCTGATTCGGCCAGGGCCATGGTGCCAAGGGCTGCAACCGGAGCCATGGGAAACGGCAGTTTTTCAACATCCGAGGTAATCCGATAGAGCGCGTAACCAAGGCCAAAATGGTCGATACGCTGAATAATCTGTGAACCTACCAGCAGGAGGATCGGGATCAGCCAGTCTCTATGGAAAAAAGACCTCTCTATCATAGATTGGGAGTCTGGGCCAGGTGCGATCCAGGTAGGGATGAATTCGGTGACCCCAAGCATTCTCGCTGCATCAGACTGCACGAGGTATTGGCTCCACAGTAGGCCGGAAAAAGGAGATGCCAGTGCCGCTCCTGCCATATAGTAGAGGAGGAAAATTTCCTGCTGTTTAAGGTCAGAGTGGGCTCGTTTGGCAATTTCGGCAAATAAAATGATGGTAACCCAGCGAGCAGCCGGACCGATACCCTGACCGATCACCAACTGGAGATACATCGATCCCGGCATCATCAAGAATCCGATGAAGATCGCACCTATGATTGTCTTCCAGTCAAACCCTTCTTCAAAGTGTTTGGGAGGTGGTAGAAGGTCTCGATATTCTTTTAATTCTTTATCGTCATACATATATGAAATCCCATAGAGGGAGAACCTCTCTCAAGGCTCATCAATTTAATCCGGTAATACTTGATAACTCACATCGGTGAACAATCCTACCAGCGCCCAGCCACCTCCCATGAGAAAATCGCCAATTATCAGGCCTACAAAGAAAAATTGCAGCTTTTTAAAAAGAACAATCCCACCATATCGCATGCACAGGGCGTTACAGGCCCAACCAATAAAGAAGCTAACCCAGAGGATACGCATGGCAGAACTATAGGCGGTGAGGTAGCCAATTGGATGAATGGGCCACCAGTAGAGCCGGTGATAACACGTGACCAGGACTAGCATTACCAAGGCACCTGCCAGTGCGAAGATATAGATCCAACTGCCAGTGGTGGTTTCCATGGCAACTAGACGGTAAATATTTTCATAAACCGCGGTAGTGGTCTGGCTGGCCCAATCAAGTTGCAGTTCGCGGATGCCGTAGCGATAACAGAGGGTCATCATGGCTAAGATTGATACTGTCATTGAGGCAACGATGGTTGCGGCCAGGCTGGAAAATAGCAGCAGGGCAGGGCCGCGGTTCTGTTGGAGATGACGTGCATGAAGAAGAGAAGGGAGTAGGGACTCACGCAGGTCAACAAAGAGAACCTTCTGGCTCATTCCGGCAAGCAGACCACTGGCACCAGCAAACAACTTGGTACCGAAAAGGGCAATCATACCGTCGGTGGGGGCTGCCGTGAGGGTAAAGTAGGCCAGTCCACCCTGGCAGATAATACGAGTTGCAACAAGCATAATCATAAAAAAGGCCCCCACTACAAGCACCGCAGTGGTCGGGGCCATGCCCAGCCAGATGTACCACCATATAATTGCTGCAAAACCAAATATCGCCCCCCAAAATGAGATTCGTACATCGAACCATTCCGATCTATCCGGAGAGGGTTTACTGAGAAACAAAGATTGTTTGCACACATCGAGCAGGTGGAGCCGGGCCAGCCAAACGAGGAAGAGGAAAAAAATACCATATGCACCGATCATCTGCATCTCTTCAGGGCGTGCCAAAGTTGGGCCGAATGTGACACCCAACTCAGAAACCGGGATGGAGTAGCCAAGCAAATTCAGGATGCCGTACAGCAGGCCGCCACCCAAAAAGAAGAACCAGAAGGAAAACGAGATTTGGCGCGAGGTCAGAAAGGCAAAGCCGATAAAAGACGGGTACAGATATATTTTCAATTTGTGAAAACCGGTGAGTAAACCGCTGTCAGAGAAATAAGGGCCGGCCAGAAAGAGGGTCGGAATAGACGGGATTGTCGGATGGTAAAGATTTAACCCATTAATGAGATGGAGAAAAACAGGAATAGATAATCCGGTCAGGAGAAAACGATTGAAGAAAAAACTCCCGGTTTTTCCTTCACTTACCGCCTTGCTTATCATCTCAGGAACTTTAAGCAGAGGGAAGTTCATCCGTTCGTTATGAATCCATTGTCTGGAGAGAATATTGATAAGAAAAAGCATAACAAGGTAGGAGAGGAGTATAAAGGTCCCCCAGAGAAAGAGCGGTGGGAGCCAGGCTCCCCAGGGAATAGCCCCAGCCACCTCGAGCCAATCCATGTCTCGACCGCCGGGAAGGCCATTGTAAAGAAGTTTGATTGCTTCCGGATCGGTGGGGGTCAAAGCCGGCGGTATAAGTGGATGAAGAGCTTCCTCCCAACGATTTCCAGGTGTCGCAAAATGTATGGGGGCTGTCAAGTTTATAAGAAAGGTCCGGGCAAAGCCGGTGTAAGCGATACCCGATCCGATAACCATTTCTATCCAGACAATGAGCAATTCAGGGCCAGTCAATAGTAGCGAAGATCGAAAGAGTCTGGCTATAAGGCTGATGCAGATGGCCAGAAGTAAAAAGATGAAAAAAGGTGCAAGGGGGAAGTGACCGCCTCCCAGTGGAGTTGCTCGCAGGTAAACATTATTATATGGAGTCAGCAGACAAATGGCTGTTGCCAACAGGAGGCCAAGCAGTGGGGCCCGCAATCGTATTGCTCTGAATGTCGGATTCAGCCGAGGATTCTGCATGTCAGATTACCTCCGGTGCAAGGCCTTTGTCGGCGATAACGTTTTGAAAAGAATCCTGCAACTGTTCATGGGCTTCATGGTCAAAAGACCTCCAAACCAGCAACTGCTTTCGTATTTCATGGAGAAAAGAAGTGTTAATGCGTTGCCAGGCAGCGAGTTCGCCAGACTGCCTTCGCAGGGTAATGTTGATTTCAAGAAAATCCTGGCCTTCGAGCGCGGGACTGAACTCGATGTCAACCATCTGCATAATTCCGAAGTCGAAAGGCGCAAGCCATACTTTTGAGCGTAAATGTAAACATCTCAGCTTGTTGGGTGAGTCTGATTCAGCGACCATTTTATGGATTTCATCCACCGTTGAACAGCTGAAGACAACCTCTACGGGGCCTGTCGAAAATATACCGTGGGAGACATCTCGATGACCTTCTAAGTATTCGTATATGAAACCTCCTATACTTTCGTGTTCTCTGTATTTCATAAGAAAAGGCAGGGTGACCCGGATTCGATTATCAATGGGGCGGGGGAGACTAAAAGTTCTATTAACGTCGGGAATGGCAATACGGGCGGCAACTCTGGCTGGATACAGAACCGAGACAAGAACGACGGTAATGACAAGTATCATAGCGGCAACGCCGGCCCCCGAAGAGTAATTGACGGTGATACCCGCCCAAAGAGGTGTTGCTGCGAGAAAAGCCGCAGAAATTTGGGCTACAAGGTAGCCAATTACCACAGAAATAACGGCAAGAGCCATTGCTTCGGCAACGAAGAGAAAGCCGACATGAGACGGGGCCAGGCCAACAGAGGTGTACACCGCGATCTCACCTTTACGCTCATAGACTGAGCTTATCATGGTGTTCAGGACGATCAGAACCGAGATAAGTAAGGGAATGATAATGTTGGGGACACCACTATAATTCATGGTGTCACTGATATTGTACAACCAGACTCCGTCCTCTTCACCAGTAAAAATTGCCAGATTGAATCTATCAGTCAATCGGTTAACAAGGTCGGGAATCTCTGCGGAATCTTGTGGTTTGACAGCTATGTTTTTTAAATTTCCACCGGCGGCAAGCAGTGTTTTGGCGGGGATAATCGCTGTCTGGCCGGCTGAGATGTGTCTGTATCTACTCTGCAGGGATCGGACGTCGTCACCTGATTCGAGAGCCTCCATCTCAGCTTCTGTCATCTCTGTTCCCGCCTCTTCCGGAAAGATGACGGGAGTTAATGGTTCTCCATCAAGGTCAATGGCTTTTTCGAAATCCTCGGCTTTAAATGTGCCGATAACTGTGAAGGGAAATCCCCATAGTAAAACAGGCTCGTCATCGTTTGCAGTAATGCCAAGTCGGCTTGCCATCTGTTCTTCAAGGATGATTGCCGTTCGATCATTGTCTGTGAACCAGCGTCCGGTCGTCAGGAGAGTGTCAAGTCTGGTGACGTATGCTTCATTGGGACTCAGGCCGATGAGGCCCTGAATGTCAATTTCTTTGTCTCCCCGCCTGAGCGGAACGTTGACAGGGCGGGAGAGGTCTTTGCCTTCCAGCCAGACTCTAGGGGCCGGGCGACTGATTGTTGACATACTGTTAACGAGAATATCAGTTGCCTGGGGTGGCAAACTCTGCATATTAAAGCGTTTCAGCAGAAGGCCATGGTAGGGGGCCTGGGCCTGAAATGGCAGTCGGACCTGCTGTTGGTTGGACTTGATGGTTGTGAAACTCATTATGGTAAAGGTTAAAATAATGAGAGTTGTGCAGGTTAAAATAGTTCGTATTCGTCGTCTCCGCAGGTTGGATACGCCGAGAAAAAAAGCCGCAACAAATGCCTTCCAGCGGCTGATCTCTTCAGGACTTTTGTGGGTCGCACGCCGTTGGAGGAGGATCATCTCATCCTCGAATCGGAAAAAAATGATCAATGTTACCATGAAGGAGAGTCCGATGATGAAAAAAGCGAGAATGACCACCATCGGACTGTAAGCCAGCTCGAAGGCCGGGTGCACATTGTAGATAACAGTTATAAGGAGCACTAATATCAAGGAAAAACCGATGATTCGCTTATAAATAGTTGCGAAATTAAAAAGAAAACGTTCCATGACAAAGGCAAAGGGAACAAAGAGTGCAATGTAGAAAAGAACACCAAAAAGGACGTCTTTTTGGGTTTTTTCAATCTGCACATAGACCTTGGCGGCAAGAGCCAGGGCCTCGGCTCCCGCTTCGCGGGCTACTGAGTAATTAAAGGTCTTATAATTTTCTGCACTTGTCGCAAGCGCCGTCAAACCACTGGTTTTAAGATCGTTAATTCGTGTGTCGTAGATACCGTGTGTTTCGAGGTTATCAATGCGAGGCCCCAGAAGAGTCCAGGCATCTTTTGCAGCGTGATAGATGGTGTTGGGGATGGATGGATATTGATCCACCGGGTAGCCCAGACCGAGTTTTTTTTCTTCGGAACCGTTGGTAAGGATCATTTTGTTGGTAAGTACTGTATCCGAAAGGGTAAGTTTTAAGCGTGTTCCGGGTTCAGTGTAGATAGAGGAAATGATCGAATCCCGTGTGTCGATTCGGCTGTACCAGTAATGTTCAGGTGGGGCGTCACGTCTACCGTCAAAGAGATGAAGTTTTGTCATGTAGGCAAAACTCCTTGGCTCAAGCAGGTCGAAAAGAGTTGTTTCCCTGCAGTTGAACATTACCAGGTCGGTCTGCATTGATTTACGCAACAACTTCAGTCGGTAATTAGCCTTACCTGTTACTTTCTTATCAATAGCCCAGATGACCTTACCTGTGTCCTCATCAAACCGGTAGCCTTCGATAATCAGCTTGTCGAGAACGTGCTTTTTGTCGGCCAGGCCCTTGACCTTGAAATAGCCGAGTTCATCCACCATGGCGTAATACTTGTTGCTTCGCTGGTAGGCCAGGATTGCAGTATTGCGGGCTGGGTAGTTGGCAAACAGTTCTCCCTGCAAAAGCAGGTTGGTGCGAGCAGTCACCGTAACGAAACCGTCTCTTGGAAAATTGTCGTTATTGAGTTTTTTGGCCTGGCACAGGCCCAAAATTAATTCTTCCACCAGTTGAGTCTGGTCCCGAAGATAGGGAAAGTCTATTTGCTGCATTGTGTCTACAGGTGTTCCCCATAGTCCCCGTCCATCTCCGGTTGTCACCAGGCTGAGGCCAAGGTAGCCAGCAAGGGCACTGACCTCCCCACCCAAGTTAGGTTTGTCGAAAAACCAGGAATCCCAGGAGCGCAGGTGGCTTGGTCGAAGGGTGTCCTGATACTTGGCCCTGCCAACGGTTACTTTGCCAGCGTCCTCTAAAATTTGGGCGATGGGGCTATATACCGAGGTTCTATTTATTGTCTGCTTGAGATTGTATAACCATCCGCGATGAAAAGCACCCACTCCGTTGCCATGGCTGGAAAGGTGGAGGCTGACAATGGCCGCCACCTCGTACTCCATGACATAGTTACGAAAAGAATAGGCGGATTGTAACGCTTTAAGCTGATTTGTGGTATCTTCTGCTATTCGCTCATTTCTGACTATGGCTCTTGGAATTATCTTTTTTAAAAGTTCCGCTTCCCCTGATGGTAGATTGTGGAAACTTTCGGCCCAGCTCAGCCTTCGTAAGAGAAGACGCTCCCTCGCAGTACTTTTTATCAAGCGAGTAGTTTCCTCTGTCTGTTCGCTGAGCCTCAGTTGCATGAGGTTTCTTGAGACCTGGTCAACAGATTGGTCAAGGCTGTGTTTGATAGCGGCCGTTAAGCGCTTATCTCTTTCAGTATCTTCCGTGAGTGGAAAAACCAGTCCATGCAACATTTCCAGATTAGATTTTCCCTTATCCTGTACTTTTTTCAGCTGAGTCTTTTGTTTGCGTAAATCTTTGGATCTGGCATTAATACTCCAGATCATATCCCGCATTCCTGCAAGAGTCTGGGCCTGACCGCTGGTGGCAACCAGCATGATGGGGCGTTGCTGCGGATTCTTCACCAGGGATTTGGCAATTTCCAGAAAGGTGGCGATTGAAGCCGCTGCGTCAGCACCAGGAGAGTTTCCGTATACAAATTCTTCGTTATCAAAAAATGCTTCGATAATAAGAAGGTCATCTTTTAGTTTTGGGTCTGTCCCCTCAATAAGCGTGTAGAGGTTTTTGGCAAGATATTTTTCCCAAACACTTCGTGCCTGGAGTTCTACTTTGGGGAAGAGGGGTTTCTTTTGGTTTAGCAGCGGTCCAAAAAAGTTAACTGCCTGGTCTTTTTTCATCAAAAAGCAAGGAAATTGCAATGGAGTAAGTTCTTGCTTTTCATCAAAGAAAATTCGGCCTTGACTGTTGTCTCCCTGTATGAAAATAGCCGCCTTTGCTCCTAAAGAGGCAAGTAACTGCCAGTTACGACTGGAGTCAAAATCTATCAGGACAATACTCCCTTGCAGGTCTTTACCATCAAGTTCGTGCAATTGTCCTTTACCGACATAATAGAGAGGTGCCGAAAGCGTACCATCTGTGGCTTCCGGAGTAATGGCATTATTGATAAGTGGGGTTAAAGAAATTTTCTTGCCACCTGCGACAAGTTCAGCACCGAGAAATCGGCGGACCGGGAGTTCGTAATAGTAAGGTTGAGGTTCAAGGCCAAGGGATTGGAGTTTCTGTTCTACAAAAGTTGCAGCCTTTTCGTATCCGGGTGAGCCTGTAACTCTGCTGCCAAAACTGCTGAGGGTCGCAATCGTTTCGCGTAAAGATTCCTCATCAACAGCTGAGAAAGCGTGTGCAGGAACAAAAAAATGCACGATCAAACAGAGGATGAGTATGAGGGAGGATATAGCTTTTTTCATTGCCGAAACGGGGTGTCTCCTGGTTAATATTAACGGCAGAGGTGCAGGGCTTAATGAGTGGCGCTTTCCAGCCCTCCTGTTCGTATATCCAGTTCTTCTCTTTGCTGAATCTTATCTACCTGACCATCTCTGATCCAGACGACCTGGTCCGATACATTGAGCATCTTGTAATCGTGTGTTGCTGAAATAACGGTAACTCCCCGCTCCATACTCAGTTCTTTCAAAAGCCGGATAATGTCTTCTCCTGTTGTCAAGTCCAGGTTTCCAGTCGGTTCATCAGCCAGGATGATGGCCGGACTATTGGCAAGGGCTCTGGCAACAGCCACGCGCTGCTGTTGTCCACCGGAAAGTTCTGAAGGCCGGTGAGTATGTCTGCCGGTCAGTCCCACCTGGTCAAGTAGTTCCATGCCACGGCGAAGGGCATCATCGTTTGACACCCCGGCAAAGGTCATGGGAATGGTGATGTTTTCAAGAGCCGTCATGACCGGGATAAGGTTGAAAGTCTGGAAGATGTAACCAATTTTCCGACATCGCAACCAGGCAAGTTCATAGGCGTCAAGCTGGGCGATATCAACCTCGTCGATAAATACTTTACCACTTGTCGGTTTATCGAGGCCGCCGATCATGTTGAAGAGTGTCGACTTTCCGGATCCCGAAGGACCCATGATAGATATATATCTCCCTTCTTCTATCTCCAGGTCGATCCCTTTAAGAACCTTCACAACGATTTTACCCAGATCGAAATCCTTGGTTACTCCAGTGACCCTGACTATTTTTTTCTTTTCAGTCATGTATTGAGGTTTGCCCCTATTAAAAGGTTAATGCTGATTACTTTCCTATTGTTCGACCCGCATTGCATCTATTGGTAGCATGCGTGAAGCGATAATCGCGGGATAGAGAACACCGAGCAGGCTGAGTCCTGTCCCTATGGTGACGGCATAAAAAATAGTTGCACCAATTTCCGACCATGGCATAAAAGAGACTGAAGAAAGACCGAACCTGATGATTGATGCAGTAAGAGCAACCATGGTCCCAAGTAGCGCACCCAGAATACCACCAACCAGTCCCTGCATTGTCGCTTCGATAACAAATATTCTGACGATGAAACGGTCGAGAGCTCCCAGGCATTTCAAGGTACCTATCTCACGAAACCGCTCCGTCACCGACATAAGCTGGGCGTTTATTATTCCGACAACACAGACCAGCAGGGAGAGAAAAACGATCCAGCGCTGTTTTGCTGAACTTTTTATACTGGTTGTCCCTGGAGGGATGTCATATCCGACTTTGGTAAGGATCTGAATAAATTCGGGATTTTGAGATGTGACTAAGCCTTCAGTTATGTTGTTTCCGGTCTGAGTGAATGTGAGAAAGGCTACGGCAAGGATCAAACTGGTGGTGGTAACCAGTGAACGAAAAAAACGAACCCGAATTGACTGGTAGGCCATCTGAAAGGATTTAGAGAGCGGTAGTGCGACAAGTCGTCTCATGATTTGAAATTCCAGTGTTCATTTGGCTGTGAAGGGCTCTGTGAAAATAAGCAAAGCATAACACAGAAGATTATTCCAGATAACAATACATCTCAATACAGTCAAATCTAGTTTTTAAACAATAACTTGTCAATGAATGTTCATTGAAAGTAGCATCAACTGCAGATTTATGAAACAGAGGTGGCGTGGCCTCGTTGCTTAATATAATTCGTCGAGATATCTTTGCTGGATATGGTGGAGAAAATAATCAGGGTTGGTGGATTCTCCTGTTGCCAGGCGAATGATGTCCTGGGAGTCCATGGTTGAACCTTTTTGCCAGATTGTTTTTTGCAGCCAGTTCCGGATAAAACTGACATCACCACCGGCCAACCTGTCCTGCCAGTCAGGATGAGCGCGGCGAATAGCTGCGAAAATTTGAGCACTATTGAGTGCACCTATGGTGTATGACGGGAAATAGCCAAATGAACCATCGGCCCAGTGCATGTCCTGCATGCAACCGTTTCTGTAGTCTCCTGCGGTGGAGATGCCCAAATATTCCTGCATTTTTTCGTCCCATAATTCAGGAATAGCCTCTGTCTGAATTGAGTTGTTGATCAGCTTGCTTTCAATTTCATAACGGAGAATGACATGCAGAGGATAGGTAACCTCATCGGCTTCGACGCGGATGTAGCTGGGTTCGACTCTGGTCGCTGCCGCCCAGAGGCGGGCACCGTCGATTGCTGAGGTTGTAGGAAGGTAGCTGTGCATTCTGGAACTGAAAAAGGAGATAAAGGGTCGAGACAAAAATATCTGTTTTTCAAACAGTAAACTCTGACTCTCGTGAATACACAGGTTACGTGCACTCCCTGCGGGGAGATCGTCCCACTCAACAGGCAAGCCATCCTCATAGCTGGCATGTCCGGTTTCATGGGCTGTCGCCAGGAGCGCATCAAGAAAATCAGTTTCCCGGAATCTGGTCGTGATGCGTTGGTCCCCACGACAACCTGTACTAAATGGATGGGAGCTGACATCCAATCGTCCTTGATCAAAATTAAAATCCAAACATTTCATCAGTTCCAGATTTAACAACTTTTGTTGGTCTATTGGGTAGTGACCGACAAGATCAGGGGCCGTAATACTTTTTTGTTTATCAACAACCTGCTGAACAAGCTCCGGAAGAACATTTTTTAAAGTTGCGAAGACGTCCTGAATAAAACTGTTATTATCTCCGGTACAATACAGGTCCAGCATTGCATCATAGGGCGTTGCAAAAAGTCCGGGTTTGAAATCTCGTCGAGCCTGTGCTTCCTCCCGGGCCAATTCAACCACCTCATTGAAGTTTGCCAGGAAGCCGGACCAGTCGTTGTCGTGTCGTTGGCTGCGCCAACCGTGTTCGCATTTTGAACCGGCGAGGGATTTGGCTTTTACCAGCTCAGGGGGAAGACAGATAGCACGTTGATATTCTTGCTCCATCTCGCGTAAGCTTCTTGTTCTACGCTTATCTGTTGCTTGACTGCTGGCTTCCTTTAAAAGATCACCAGTTTTCGTGGAAGTGAGGAGTTCGTGGTGTAGGGTCGTCAGTTCAGCTATTGCATTCGCCCGAGGTTCACTGCCTCCGGGAGGCATCATCACCATATGGTCCCACTGCAAAAAAGTGAGAGCGTGCTCCAGCCGGGCAAGTTGTCGATACTGTTCTTCGAGTAAAAGATAAGCGTCGCGCATATATGGCCTCGTTTTTTAGGTGGCGGTTTTAATGAGTGATTTGCTACACCTTAAACTGTTGCGCGATCTTATTCAATTGTATCGCCAAATAAGTATCATTGATGATGTTTTTTTTACGGTAATTGGTCAAAGTGAACAGGAATAAGATTTTGATTACATTTAATTATTCCAAGTATAAGGTCTAATACTTCAAGAGCAGATTTGTTCATCCTCTGGTGATGGATCATTATTCCGCAGAGGCCAGACCCGAGACCCTGTTCAAATTCGGCTAATAAATTTTCCAAAGCGAGATGAGGGGAGACTTCTTTTCGAGTATGCAGATCGACGTTAACCTGATAGTCCGGCAGATTCGGCAGAGTTTTCGGGAGGGCACCTTTACTTCTTGAAACAGCCTTGAAACGCAAATCAGCAAGTGCCTGGAGGGTATCGCTACTGCATCTGTTCCACGGAGGAGTAAAAAAAGGATGGAAATCTTTATCGAGCAAATTTTCCAGCCTTTCTCTGCCAGTGGAAAGACTGGCATGAATATCCCTTTTGAAACGGGCAGGACCAAACTCCTGTTTTTTACCAAATTTTTCGAAATTTCGATGAACACGGCCATGCTGGTGCCAGCACCATTGTGAACTGTTTGCGACGGTTAACCGACGGAGTTCTTTTAATCGTATTTCATTTAACCAGGCAGGAACGGTAGCCAGGCAGAGTGGGAGTTTATGCTTTTGAAAACATTCAATAAGTTCTTGGAATCTTCTAGAGGGAACACCAATATCATCGGCTCTAAAGAACACTTTAGGACGGTGTATGGCATATTGACAGCCCCTGTCGACATGGGCAGTGATTTTATCATGCAGACCTGGATGGTTAATGGAATAAAGGATTGATGCAGGTTTAGTCATGAATAGGTTGCTCCGCATACCAGGTTTTCAATCGTCTTGCTGTTTCTTCTGCCCCGTCTAGATTGATGCTGGCTTTAATTCTTTGATTTTTAATTTGCTCTGCTATTTTCCCTGCTAAAAGGTGAGGAGTTAGATCCACATCTTCCACGATTGAAATCAGAGCCTTTTTGCCAAGTTTTTCTGCTCGAAGTCTCTGCTCTCTGTTTTGCTTGAAAGGATAGACCAGGGCCGGAATACCGGCTTGAACCAGATTCATGCAGGTGTTGTAACCGGCCATAGAAATAGATAAATCGGCTGTTGCCAGCCATTCAGGAAAGTGGCTGCTGAAACGATCAATGGTGATATTTTTCTCGATATAATTTTGCAAGGCCGTATAAGCACTTTCGTCACAGTACGGGCCGCAAAAAAGTTGGAGGTGGGCTGGTATGGAACGTTCCAGAATCTTAAATGCCTCGATGACAGCATGGAGCAGTTCGCTTCCCACATTTCCACCGCCGATACTGGCGACTATCAGTTTGTCATCAGGTGATAGATCCAACTTTTTCCTGATTTGTTCACTGTCAACTTGTAGCTCCGGTTTGGTCACAAAGCCAGTATAATAAAGGGGAATGTCAATATCATCCAGCCTGTTAAAGGTCTCGTCAAGGGTAATGATATCGGGGTCTGCATGCACGAGAATGCCATCGAACAATGAGTTAACTGTCTGGACCACCCGGTCTTCAAATTTATTTTTTCCGGTGATCTTTTCCACCAGAATATCCCGAACGCTGCAGTAACAAGAGCAGTTCGGTATTGATCCATTCCGAATGGCTGCGAGTAAGGGGTCCAGTTCAAATCTGAACGCTTTACGTCCAAAAGGATAGAGCTCAGTAATAAAGATATCCGGTTTATTCCTTTCAAAATGGGTGAAAAGTTGTTGCTGTCGTGCAGTTTTGACTTCTGTAAGCGTCAGGTCAGAACGACAGGGAACCATGTTGTTGAACTCACTGTCCATCTGTAAGCCCGGTAACTTGAGAACATGGATGTCAGGATTGTTGACCTCTACAGGAGGACCACCCAGAATGAGGGTGATCGGATGGTGCCGGGCAATTGCCTTGCAGATCTCCATACTGCGATGGAAATGTCCGATCCCAAGAACATGCTGACAATAATAGGAGACCTTCATGGCTCAGGTGTTCGCGGGATGTTGAGTTGCATTGGTGAAAAATGTTGCAGGGTGCAGTCGATTATATGCAGTCTGTTATGCTGCAACAGAGGATCTTCGCCGGGCATAAATTTTCGTTTGGTGATTGAGTAAAGCACTGACTTTACCACCCCCTGATGGCAGACAACCAAGATTTTTTTACCAGGCCAACTTCTCGCGTTTTTAAGAAGTGTTGCCAAGACACGATCTCTTACCGCTTGTCGGGTTTCGCCCCCGGGTGCGGAAAATTTCCACCCCATTGCAACCCTGCGGGCAAGGTCTTCTGGAAAATTTTCTTGAATTGAAGGTAGTGTAAGCCCCTCCCAATCTCCCCAGTGCTGCTCGCGTAAGCTTGGGTCGAAGGTCACCGGCAGGTTAAGCTTTTGGTTGATTATGTTAACAGTAGCTTGCACCCTGCCAAGGTCACTGGCGATGATTCGGTCCCATCCATACTTTTTTAATGTCTTGGCCCATTCTCTGGTTTCTTCTTTTCCCTGAGAGGTTAAAGGAGAGTCTTCTGAACCCTGTATTTTTTTTAGAATATTCCATTCTGTCTGGCCGTGACGTAATAAACCGAATATCGTGCCAGATGAAATATCATTGGCTCTGTTTTCCATGGATGAACTCTCTTGTAATGATAGAAAAAAATTACCGAAACACCTCGTTGTGTTCACGAAAAATTGCGGCAAGTTCTTTTATCCATTGGGTGTTGTCAAAGTTTTCTTTAACACGTTCCTGGCCACCGGCGATCAATCTCGTGCGGAGTTTTTTGTCAGTGAGCATCGGTAGCATGGCTCTTTCAAGATGTTCAGGTTGGGATGGTGGTACAGTCATGCCGGTTTTCCCATTAAACAGAATTTCAGGGATAGCGGAGACGTTGGTGGATAGGGCAGGGACACCCATGGCAAGGCTCTCTACCAGAACATTAGGGATACCATCCCGATCTCCGTTCTTGGCTATCTCGCAACCCAGGACAAAAAGGTCGCTGGTCTTAAAGTGGGTCAACACCTCCTCATGGGTCTGGGTCCCGATCCACCTGCATTGATTTTCAAGGTCAAGAGAGGATATCATCTGGAGGATTTTTTCCCTGTCGTCTCCATCACCGATGAGGGTATGTTGGAACCGGATGCCTTTTTGCTTTAATCCTGCCAGGGCCTTATAGATGGTGGGGAGACCTTTTTTTTCAGTCATCCTCGCCACGGTAAGGATTTTGAAAGGATTGTGTGTTTCGGCACGAATTTCAGTTTGCTGGAAAAGATTCAGGTCGATCCCGTGATAGATACAATAAATTGGAGTGGGGCAGTCTCCGGCAATTGCCTGTAAATATTCCTTGTTGTGTTTGGTGCAGGTTACGACAAATTGAGCGTAGGAAATTTTTTTGCGGATTTTCTCTTTATCTGAAGTGTAAATGTCTTTTGCGTGAGCTGTAAAACTAAATGGAATTCCGGAAAGCAGGGAGGCGAACATGGTTACCGAGGTAGGCGAGTGGGCAAAGTGGCCATGGAGTTGAGCAATGTTCTTATCCTTTTCCAGATGATTGTTGGTCAGGTAGCCAGCCTGAAGCAGGTGTTTAAGGGTGGCAAGTTCTTTCCCCTTGCTTAAACCTTGAGCAGCTGTTTTGAGTGTGTTTTTAAATTGTTTTGGCCTTTTTGCTGCCAAAAATATATTTGGTAGGAGCAGGCGGTTAAACTCGGGAAGTAGTTCTGTCGGGAGGTAATCAACCTGGGCGTGAATCTCTTTTACCGAGGCATGAGAAAAGGATTCTCGGGGCTGGCGCATTGGGAAAAGACGCATAGTGAAACCCAATTTTTCCAGCAGTAGAATTTCGTTTGAGATGAAAGTCTCAGAGATCCTTGGATAACCTTTGAGAATATAACCAAGAGTTGGTTTTGGCTGTCGTTGTGTCATGGTAATGAGATGGCTTTAATAAATGAGGTCAGTCAGGAATGAAGGAGCAGGCAAGAATCAAACACCTTCCTGGTAGCGGACATCATTTTCTTTAAAATAAGTGAGTCGAGCGAGCATTGTATCCAGCCCAGACAACTTAAAGGAGCTGATTGTCTCTGTATATTGGCGCTGATTGTTAAAGAGAGTGAATATCTTCTCCCGAAAAAGCTGGGGGTTGACTTCTGTCCAGGGAATGAAATCCAGGAGACCCTTTGTCTTCAGCCGTCTGGCTCTTATTAATTGCTCTTTGCGGGGTGTTTCTCTTGGTATTATCAAGGCAGGTGTTTTTTGGGTGAGTATTTCACAAATGGTGTTATAGCCACCCATGGAAATTACCAGATCCGCAGCCGCCATTAATTCTTCCATTCTTGGGTGAAAGGGGAGCGTTTTTATACCATACTTATTTGCTCGTTTCTTAAAGGTCTCTCGGACTTTTTTGGGCATGAACGGCCCGGTAATAATGATGGACTTGAATGGAAGAGAGGTGGGGAAATAATCATGCATCGCTAGATAGTGATCAATGACTTCTAAGCCATCTCCACCACCACCGGTAGTGACGAGAACGAACTTATCTTCGTCCATTATCCGGTATCTTCTTCTTACAGTGGCCTTGGTTGAAGGCGAAAGTGTTTTGCGAGGGATGTAGCCGGTGAATTTTACCCTGCTGTGTATCTTCTCGGGTATTTTATACATTTCAACCGGATCATAGATATCTCTGTTCCCATAAACCCAAATTTCATTATAGAGTTGGTCTAAGTAGGAATATACGTTTTTTTCTTGCCAGTCGTTTTGAATGACCTCCGACTCATCAAGGACGTCGCGTAATCCCAGCACTGTCTTGGTGGATGGACTCTCCGTTTTCAGCCACTTCAAGGTTGGCAAGACCTCACGTTTTAGTCCAAGGGGTTCTTTATCAACGATCAAGAGATGAGGCTGGAATGATTTTGCCGTCGCCAGGATGATGTTGGTTCGAATGGAAAGAGCCTTCTCCTCATTGATGCGAATAGAAAGAGACTGGTAATCATCATTGGTCTTTTTGATCATCCCGGGGATTCGGACAAAATCGACATGCTGGGGGAACTGGAAACGTCCTGCGATTGGCGAACCGGTAAGGATAAGTACATTGGTGTTGGAGTCCCGCAAGTGGTTGGCTATGGCCATTGTTCTGCGGATATGTCCCAGTCCATAGGTGTCATGCGAATACATGAGTATATTGTAAACAGGCGGATCGTTTTGAGTGTGCATGGCCGAGACAGTTATGGTAGCGGTATTGCTATGTCAATAATAAGTGCAACACGGTTCTCTTATTCTAACCGGGGTTACTTGTCAAGTTGATCACTCAAATGAAGGTTTGTTTTTATCATTTTTTGTTATAAAGAAAAAACCTTAGGAATAGCAGTAGATTTGGAATTGCGACGAAGCGAGCATAACAACACTATGTGCTCGCCTCTTCCATAAAAATCGACTTGAATGATAAGGGAATTATTCGTATCCATAAAAAGAGATGGAATCATAAACATTTTTAATAAATAATAATTGCTATCAATATGTTCAAAAGAACCCAAAAATATAAAATCCACTGGGAAATAACCGATATTTGTAATGTGAAATGTCCGATGTGTCCACGCACCGATATTGCAAATTATTGCCGACC
>Ga0070728_10001829_pt1 | contig 29281 bp, 26 predicted proteins | sample tdDd471_FD_66723 | JGI IMG/M metagenome (GOLD analysis project Ga0070728, IMG submission 66723) | Marine sediment microbial communities from the Atlantic coast under amendment with organic carbon and nitrate - tdDd47.1 | ecosystem: Environmental > Aquatic > Marine > Coastal > Sediment | place...
ATCCTCGCCTACCCGGAAGGCTTGGCTCCGGTGGCGGTGGACGCGCGGTTGAAGGTCGAGTAGTCCGTGGTCAATCTGATTCCCTTGCTGGTAGTGGTGTTCTATCTGGCGGCTCTCTCTGGCGTCACGTGGTGGGCGCGACGCCTCAATGCCGGAGGCGGCGGGGGTGCGGTGGGTTACCTGCTGGCCGGGCGCGGACTACCGACGGTGGTCGTGGCCTGTCTGCTGGCGGGGTTGGCCGTGGGCGGGGCCTCGACCATCGGCGTGGCCGAAAGAGCCTACTCCGTCGGCCTGTCTGCTGGCTGGTACAACGCCGCTTGGGCCGCCGGTGCCGCGGTCGTGGGGTTGTTCGCTGCGCGCCGTTACCGCAGCTGGGAAATTTCCACCCTGCCCGAACTCTTCGAACGGTACTACGGCATAGGCGGCCGGGTGCTGGGCGTCGTCGGCCAGTTGGTGCTGCAGGTCGTGATCACCTCGCTGCAATACGTGGCCGGCGGCGCCATCCTGTCTGCGCTGTTGCCCGAAGTGTTCTCCTTCCACGGAGGTATGGCCGCCACCGCGGTGGTCTTCGTGGGGATCACCCTGATTGGCGGATTCTGGGCCGCCGGACTGACCAACGTCGTCAACGTCATCGTCATTTACCTGGGGATCATACTCGGGGCGACAATGACCGTGGGCAGACTGGGCGGATTCGCGGGATTGCGGGCGGCTCTGCCCGCCGAGCACCCGGGCTTCTCCCTGGACGGTGTAGGCGCCGGGCTCATCCTTGCCTGGTTCATTGTCATGATCACCATGGCCCACTCGACACAGTCGGTGATCCAGGTAGGCTTTGCCGCCAAGGACGAGAGGACAGCCGCCCGGGGCTACCTGCTGGGAGCGTTGATCATCGCGCCGGTGGGTTTCATCAGCGCATTCCTGGGCATGGCCGCGGCGGTACTCCATCCGGGAATTGTACCGGCAGAGGCTTTACCCCGGGTGGTGCTGGAACTGCACCCGCTGGCGGCGGGAATCATTCTGGCCGGGCTCTGGGCCGCCGACGTGAGCACGGCTTCGGCCCTGCTGCTGGGCAGCGCCACCCTGGTGACCAATGATCTCGTACGACGATTCGGTCGCTGGGAACTGGACGCGAAGCGGGAGCAGGCCCTGTGCCGGATGGTGGTTGCCGTGCTGAGCGTGGTGACGTTCGGCCTGGCGCTGACGGTGACGGGCATCCTGAAAATGCTGCTGGCGGCTCTGACCTTGACCACCAGTTACACCCTTATCGTGCTGATGACCATACTGGCGCCCGGGCTGTGCCGCCGTGGCTCGGCGGTATGGACCATGGGCGCGACCAAGCTGGCATTGATCGTCTGGCTCGTGGCTCCGGCGCCGTGGCGGGTGGTCCCACACCCGGTGTACTTCCTGTGGGCGGTCAGTCTGGTCACTTTCTTTCTGGTGGCGGTTATCGACCGGCGGGAGATAGCCCAACCGGCTTGAGAGCGACGCCAATCCAGCTACGGCACCAGTACCGCCCTGCTCTTGAGTGTCCCGCTATGGGCCGCGTCCAGCACCTGGTTGATATCCTTCAGCGCGTGCTTCTCCACGAAAGGCGATACCTGGATGCGCCCCTGCCCGATCCATTCCAGCACTTCCGGATACAACGCCGCGTCGCAACCCCAGTTTCCCCGTGCTGTGGCATCGAACGCCATCAGATTGCTCAAGCGCAGTTCCGACTTGGCCATTGTGAAGCCGACCACGGCGAGGTGCGCCCCGTGGTTCAACAGGGCGTAGGCCGACTCCTGTCCCGACTTGGTGCCTGAGGTCTCGAAGATGTGCCACCTTACCGAGGTGGCACCCAGCTCCTTGGCCGCCGCTCTCACCTGTCCCTTGATCTCCTTGATGTTGAGCCCGGTCGTATCGACAACCGCACCGGCTCCGAACTCGCGGGCCAACTCCAGCTTGCCGGCGTCGATGTCCAGGGCGATGACCTTGGCTCCGACCGCCGCTGCGATCTGCACGCCGTGGATGCCGATACCTCCGGCTCCGACGCATATGGCCAGATCGCCCGCCGCCAGCCCCGAACTGCGCACCGCCTGGAAGGGCGTGGTGATCGCATCGGCCACCACGGACAGTTCCCACAATTCGTGCTTGGCCAGTACGGCTTCTGGGACCGGACACAGGTAACGAGCGGGTACAGTGACATGACTCGCAAAGCCACCGTGACGGTCGTTACCGGGCATGACCTGGGCGCGACAGATGCGCCGATGACCATTCAGGCACAGTTCGCAATCGCCGCAGGGCATGACCGCGGGCACGAGCACGGCTTGGCCGAGGTGGCTTTCGGTCGCTCCGGTGCCCAGTTCCACGACCTTACCGCTGATCTCGTGTCCCAAAGCCAGCGGCAGAGGGGCACGGGTAGGCACGCCCTGGTGCAGGAACGATATATCGGTATGGCAGACACCGCAGCCGGCCACTTCCACGACCGCTTCGCCGGCTGGCGGGGAGTCCAGGATCTCACTGCTGCACTCACAGGGCTGGCCCTGGGCAGTCATAGCCCAACGGGTGACTTGAATGTCGCTCATCAGCTCTCTCCTTGTTTGCAGAGGGAAATACTGTTGTTCTTAAATACCCATAACGATGCGCCGACCGCTCCGGCAAGAATCGGTTGGGGTACAGCCTCGATCCGGTGACCGGTTTTCTTGGCGATTGCCGACAACACGCCCGGGAAATACTCGGCCACTCCGCCGGTCACGAAAACCGGATCGGTGATTCCTCCGATCTCAATGACACGGTCAGCAATGGAGTTGATGCATCCCAGCGCCACCGCCTCGCGGGATACCCCCTCACGCAGCTTCTCCAGGATGGCCTGGCCCGAGAATAGACTGCAGTAGCTACCCACGTCACAGGCCTCGTCGGTGCGGGCAGCCAATTCTTGCAGGTGGGTCGGATGTACGTCGAGATGGCGGGCGGCGAAGATCAGGAACGTGCCGATGCCTGTGGCGCATCGCCGCAAGGTCTGGATGGATGTGGGATGGCCGCGATCGTCGACCTGGATGGCCTTGGGGTCACGACCACCGATATCGATCACACACATCGCCCCCTGGTTATGGTGGTAAGCGCCCAGGGCGTGGCAGGCCGTCTCACCCATGAAGGTCGTGGCCATTGGCACACAATTCTCGGCAAATCCCGTAGCACAGACGCCGTGCAGATCGCTGGTTGTAATCTGGGCGTCTTCCAGGGCAATGGGGAAGGCCTCAGCTACACGGTCCTGAAAGTATCCCCGCCGGGCCACGATGGAGTTGCCCAGAATCACGCCCTGATCATTGACAACGGCAACCTTGATGCACTCGGTGCCTACATCGATCCCCACGCTGACTAGTGGCTTGGCCATGAGTTTCCGTCCTTCTGTCTTTTATCCTTTGGCTACAGCTGCCAATTCCTGGATCTCAATGAAGTCGCGCAGTTTCTGCATCACCTGGTTCATCGAGAACAGACGCAGGTCGTGGGTGTCGCCTTCGATGACCAGAGCGTTCAATCCGGTACGCCGTCGCAGCCTGACTTCCAGTCCGTACCGGACGTTGCTTTGCGCCGGTGCGGTGCGTCCCTCGTGGTAAACAACACCATCGACGGCGTAGTCGTGGAATGCTTTCACGAGGTTGTCCTCTTTCCAGGCATCGGATCGGTTGTGGAAGATGGCTGTGTAGACGCGGGCCATGCTTTCGACGGGATTCTTGGGGTCGATGCCCGGTAGACCAGCGATACTGCAGTAGGTCGAACCGACGACGGCCACCCGATGGTTCAAGAACAGGTCCGCTAGAGGACGTAACGCCGGCCAGATGGGTGGACCTTCCCAGTAGAAACGGAAGCGTTCACCGGGCACTGCGGCAACGTTGTTGGCGACCCGATCCTGTACTTCGGCCTTCAGCAGTGTGTAGTATTCCACCGCCTCGGGAGTGCCGCGCATGATGATCGACGGTGCCAGGTGGATCAGGGTGTCGAAGAAGGTCAAGGGCGAGGGTACCTGGTGACACATATCCAGGATCTCGCGCCACAACCGGGTGCACTTGTTGGACAGGCGGACCACGTCAGCCAACCTGTCGTAATCCAGCTTGCGGTCGAATCGATCCTCCAGCTCTTCGACCATTTTCAGTATCTGCAGCGTGGCCGCACCCACTTCCAAATCGCCCACCTCGTGCAACGAAGCGGGTGGATGCAGCCCCATCACGGGTTTGTCGAAGTGCCGTCCGTAGTATTCGAACCAGCGGATCAGGTTGTCACCGTAGTTGGTGTTGTAGGCCAGTACATCCGGTGGCGGGGGCCCGGCAACGCCGTGCACCGACACCAGGGGGCTGTCTCCGACCAGCATGGCCCCGATGTCGCTGGCCATAGCGCTGTTGGCGAACTGGGAGAAACCTTCCTGCAGGGCCTGCGGAATGTATAAACCCGACTGGCGGCTGGCCCCGATCAGGGCAGCATGATTCTCGGGGAAGTAGATCGATAGGCCCAGGGCGCGCAAGACTTCTACCGGGCCCATTCCCGAACACCATGCAATCTGCCGATCAGAATCGTCACTGGCCTGCTGCAGTTTGCGGTAGTAGCCGGTAATCAATTCCTTCAGCTTGGGAGCCGCCGTCAGGGGTACGCGGCTGGCGGGCATACCGCCGCCCGGGGCGGGTCGGATGGGTCGCAAGGCTCGGGCGGATCTTTTCTGGGGAGGGGTCTGGGATGTGTCGCTGTCCGCGGTACCCCGGGCGGCCGATCGCAGGGTGGCCGCCACTTCCTGCTTGCGCAGGAAACTCTGGTTCTCACGGGAATGAATGAAATTTACCAGGCCGCGGTTGTGAGGCGCGTCCAGACCCAGCCTATCCGCTTCGCGCACCACGGCGCCGTTAATGGTGTCGACCTCGGTGCGGTAGGATCTGGCGAGGTCCTGCCACATGGAGGGGCGGTTCTTTCCCAAGGCCTTCTGCGAGTTGACGACCGGGGCGTAAGGATCCTCTTCGTTGACAATGGGTACGCCACGCGCCTTCATCACCGCGATGATCTCCATGGTCAGATCGCGCATGAAACTCTGCAGATAAGGGTCATCCAGCAACTCCCGGCAAGTCAGTCCGGTCAGGGCCGAGACGGGGTTGACCACCGCGTTGTGTAGCAACTTCTGCCAGATCACGTCATCGATCTGTTGGGCTACCTCGGTGTTCAGGCCCGAACGCCGGAACACCTCACCGACTTCGGTGATGGCGGGAGTGATCACGCCGTCAAAAGGAGCAATCTGGATGGGCTTGATGCCCGGCCGATAGCGGATACGATTCGGTCCCACGTGTTGGATACTGTGGTAGGTGATGCCGCTGAGGATCTGCCCCGGCTCGACGATCCCCGCCATGACTTCGGTGTTGCCGATGCCGTTCTGCATGGAAAGGACGAACGTGTCTGATCCGACCACCGGGAGGGCGGCCTTCAAGGCGGTTTCCGTCTGGTAACTCTTGACCGAGATGAAGACCAGGTCGGCCACCGGAAGGCCGACTACGCTGGTGGCCACCCTCAAGGGGATGCAGGTCTCACCCTTGTTGCCTTCGGCCACGAAGAGCCCCGTCTCGTTCAGGAGCCGGGTTCGGGCCTCGTTGATCTCGATGAGGGTGACGTCTTCGCCGCCGGAAGTCAGTTGCGCGCCGACAAGTCCTCCCAGGGCTCCGGCTCCGACGATGACGATCTTCATGCGTTCCTCCATTCGGGAGCGCGCTTGCCATAGAAAGCCTCGATGCCCTCGATCGGATCGGCCGAGGTCATCAATTCCTCCAGGAAGACCTTCTCCGCCTGACCCAGTCTGGCTTCGAAGGAGCCGGGCCGGCTGGCCTTGAGGGTGCGGGTGTTCAACCGCAACACGAGGGGACTGGCGGCGCGGAAATCATTCAGAATGCTCTCCAGTGCGTCGTCCAGTTCCTCAGCAGAGACCACTCGGCTGACTAGACCCAGATCGGCCATTTCGCCGGCGGTATAGGTTCGGCCCGAGCAGGTGATCTCCATTGCCCGGGCGCGACCCACCAGTTCCGGCAGCACGACCACACCCACGGGCGCGAAAAAACCCAGACGAATTTCCGGTTGTCCGAACTTGGCCCTCTCTGCGGACAGCAGCACGTCGGCCATCAATATGAGTTCGAATCCCGCGCCCATGGCCGCACCACCCACAGCCATCACCACGGGGATCTCCAACGCATCCAGTTTACGGAAGAGACGGCCGAAGGACTCGATCATCCCGGCAGCCTGTTCTGGTCGGTGTTCGCCCACATCGGCACCCGCGCAGAAGGCTTTGCCCTCGGCGGTGATTGCCACGGCTTTGAGGTCGCGGTCGCCGGCCACGGTTTCCAATAGCCCGCTCATCTGGTCCATCAGGGCGGCAGACATGATGTTTACCGGGGGATTGTTCAGGCGCAGGTGGGCAACGGCGTTTTCGACGCGATAGTCGATAAGAGACGTGTTGGACATGATCGTCCTCCTCAAGCGGGATCAGTTTTAAACCAGGTCGTGCCCGGTTTTTCCAGCGTGTAGTAGACCTTGATACTTTCGGTTTCATCGCATAGGCGGGGTACGATCTGCACTGCCATGTCGATGGTGATTTCCGTCGGGCCGATAGTGTCCCCGAAAGGCGCCAACAGGCGTCCGGCTTCCTTCAGGTCGACCACGCCCAGGTGGAAAGGGGCGTCCTGCGTGAAACCGGCAGGGGCGGCGAAGATGGTGGTATAGGTTGAGAGTGTGCCCTTGCCGCTCAACTCGATGAAGGCGAACTCCCCGCTCCGACAGATCGGGCAGTCGGCTCGGGGAGGGTAACTCAAGTGCCCGCAACCGGAACAAGCCGAGCCCATCAGGCGCCCGGCCCGCAGGTGGGTGGCAAAGCCATCGACCTTGGTGTCCCGGCAATAGTTGACTTTTCCGAACCATTCGAACACGGGATCAATCCTTCACGAACACATTCACAAAACAGTACTGACCGATGCCTCCCACATTGTGGGTCAGGCCAACGTCCGCACCGGGCACTTGCCGCGCACCCGCTTCGGCGCGCAACTGGTGCACCATCTCGCAGGCCATGGAAACTCCGGTGGCTCCGACGGGATGGCCCTTGGCCTTCAGCCCGCCGTCCACGTTCACAGGGGTCGAACCCCCGATGTAGGATTGCCTTTCGGCCACGAAAGCCCCACCGGCGCCCTCTGCGCAGAAACCCAGATCCTCGTAGGCCATGATCTCGGCGATGGTGAAGCAGTCGTGGACCTCGGCTACTTTCACGTCCCGGGCCGTGATGCCGGCCATGCGGTAGGCCTGAGCAGCCGCTTCCCGGGCGGAGGGCAATCCGGTCAGACTGGAACGGCGCAGCACCGACATGCTTGCTGATGCGCAGCCGTTGCCCTCAAGCCATACCACGCGGCCGCCTCCCAGCTTGCGGGCGGCACTCTCTCCGGCCAGAATCACACACGCGGCTCCGTCGGCGTTGGCGCAGCAATCGTATACAGTGAGCGGGGAGGCGACCGGGTCCGAGGCCAGGGCTTTGTCCGCGGTGATCTCCTTCTGGAAAAGAGCCTTGGGGTTGCGGGCTCCGTAGTAGTGGTTCTTTACCGCTACCTGCGCCAGTTGCTCGGCCGTGGTCCCAAACTCGTGCATGTGCCGCTGGGCGAACATGGCGTAGTAACCGGGGAAAGTGGTACCGAATCCGGACTCCCATTGCACATCCCCGACGCGCCCCATCAACGCCAGAATCTCGGCGGTTTCCAGCTCGGTCATCTTCTGGCAGCCGATCACTGCCACCACATCGTGTACGCCGGCCTTGATGCTCAGCCAAGCGGTGCGGATGGCGGCCGAGCCAGAGGCGCAGGCTACCTCGGTCAACCAGGTGGGCTTGGGGTTGAGATTGAGGTATTCCTGGATCACTCCGGCCAGCGAGCGCTGCTTGTGATACTCGGGCACCGAGCCGATAACGGTTGCCTCGATGACGGCCGGATCCAGGGCACCATCAGCCAGGGCATCGCGGTAGGCTTCGAAGGCCAGTTCCTGCACCGTAGCGTCGCTGCGGCGTCCAAAAACCGTGTGGCCGATACCGACAATGCCGACTTTGCTCATGAATCCCCCTGCTGGTTAGATGTATTGGCCCCCATCGACCCGGATCACCTGCCCGGTAACGTGTTTGGCGAAATCGGAACACAGGAATGCCACGACGTTGGCAATGTCCGCCGGGTCGGCCAGGCGGCCCAGCATGGACTCTCGGATGGCCGCATTGCGAAATTCGGGCGCAAGTCCCTCAGCCATTTCGGTCGCGACCATACCCGGGGCCACTGCGTTGACCGTGACATCGAACTTGCCCAGTTCGCGGGCCAGGGTACGGGTCAAGGCGTTGACGCCACCCTTGGCCGCGGTGTAATTGGCCTGACCGAACTTACCTCGCTCGCCGTTGATCGACGAGATGTTGATGATGCGTCCACGTCGCCGGTCCTTGAACAGTCGCGCCGCCGCGCGGTTGAATGTGAAGTACCCTTTCAGATTCACCGCCAGCACGTCGTCCCAGGCGCGGTCCGACATGTTCCAGATCACAGCGTCGCGAGTGATGCCGGCGTTGCATACGAGGATATCCAGCTCGCCGAGCTCAGTCACAGTACGGGTAATGGCTTCCTCTGTGGCTGTCGAGTCCGCGGCATCCGCCAGCAACGGCAAGACCCTCCGACCCAGACCTTCGATGGCCGCGACGGTGTCGTCCGCTTCTCCGGGTTCACCGACATAGGTCAGCGCGACGTCGCAACCCTGGCGAGCCAGTTCCACGCAAACCGCCGCGCCGATGCCCCGGCTGCCGCCGGTCACCAGGGCGACGCGGTCGTCCAGTCCCAGCTTCATGGCTCGGGTTTCGGCCATAAGTTATCGCCCTCCGCCGTTGAGGCCGTTCATGACCATGGTCATCATCTCCTCGCTCAGATCATTCACGGGTCCGTCTTTCTCGCGGTCGTACCACATGAACACCCAGTTCAGCATGCCGAAGATGAACAACGTGCGATGCCGTACGCGACGGTCGTGTTCCACCTGGTCCGCAGCCACTCCGTTCATCTCGCCGACGACCTTGGCCACGCACATGAAATAGCGCCGTCTGAGCTGGGCGATGTGCTCGTAGCGCTCGCCTTTCAAAGTCTCCAGCTCGAACGTGCAGACCTTCAACTCGTTGAAGTGACTGAGGAAATAGGCAAGATGGGTCGTTACCAGCCGGTGCAGCCGCTCGGTGGCAGTACCGCCATCAGTCATCGCCTTCTCCTGGATCTCCAACAACGAACCGAAGGTCTTCTCCTGGATGAGAAAGAGCAGGTCTTCCTTGTTTTTGAAGTAGTAGTACATGCCGCCGAGACTGAAGCCTGTTTCGGCGGCCACGTCCCGGATAGAAGTTTCGCTGAAGCCGCGCGTGGCCATCAGGGCCGCCGATGCCTCAAGCAAGCGATCCAGTTTCGGTGCCGTACGTGAAGTCCGCCCCCCGCTGGGCACAGGGATGTCGTGAGGAGTGTTGTCAGCCATTCTGCGCTTCCTTCAGTTTCTTCAATCCGGCCAGGATCTTTTCCGGAGTGATGGGCAGTTCAGTGATGCGTACGCCACACGCATCATAGATGGCATTGCCGATGGCGCCGAGGATGGGAGGCAGGCAACCCTCGCCGATCTCCTTGGCCCCGAACGGCCCACGTGGCTCGTAGCTTTCGACTGCTTTGGAGACGATGTCTGGGGATTCGGAAATCGTCGGCACCAGATAGCCGTGCAGGTCCGGATTGACCAGCGTGCCGTCGGGTCGGATCAGGGTGTCCTCCAGCAGTGTTTCACCCAGTCCCATGATGATGCCGCCCTCGACCTGGCCGTGGAAGGTGACCGGGTTGATCACGGTACCGGCATCACTGAAATCATAGAACTTGTCCACGTCCACGTAGCCGGTTTCGAGGTCGACGGTGACCTCACAAACGGCTGTCGAGAAGCTGTAGGCGGGTGAGGTGCCCACCGCGGCACCCTTGTACTTGCCGCCCAATCCCGGCGGCGGCGAGTAGTACCCCGTGCCGGTCACGGGACCGTTGCGGGAGAAGACCTGACGCGCGACCTCGTCCCAGACGATGCCGACCTCGGGATGACGGGTGACGAAGATGCGTCCGTCCCGAGCCTCGAGTCCGAGGGGATCACAACCCAGCATCTCGCCGGCCATCTTCAACACCTGGGCCTTCACCTCGGCTGCGGCCATGCGTACGGCGTTACCCGCCATCAGGGTTACACGGCTGGAATACGAACCCAGGTCTGTGGGCCCGAGGACCGAATCACTCTCGACCAGCCATATGCGGTGATAAGGGATGCCCAGCTCTTCAGCCGCAATTTGGGGCAGGATGGTGTTGCAACCCTGTCCGATCTCAGCAGCCGCAATATGCAGCGAAGCGGCCATGCCGTCCTCGGACAAGCGGATCAGGGCGTTGGAGTGCGGGAATTTCGAGCGGTAGATGGGATACCCGGCTCCGGACACGAAACCGCCGCAGCCCACGCCGATCCCCTTGCCTCTGGGCAGGGAGATCCGTTTCGCATCCCAGTCGGTGAACTTGCGCGCCTGTTCCAGGGTGGCGGTGAACTCGCACGAGGAGATGTCCAGGTCATTGCAGGTCCGGGTGTCCGGCTGCATGGCATTCTTCAGGCGCACATCGAAAGGATCCAGGTCCAGTTGTTCAGCCGCCATATCCAGCAGTGACTCGAAGGCGTAACGTGGCTGAGGCACGCCGTGTCCGCGCATGGCCCCGCTGGCGGGCAGGTTCGTGTACATGCGGAATCCGTCGTACTTGTAGTTGGGGATCTTGTACAGGGTGGGCACCATGGAACCGGCGTAGTAGGCAGTCACGATACCGTACGAGGTGTAGGCTCCGCCATCGAGCAGGATGTGGGACTGGCAGGCCGTGATGGTGCCATCCTTCTTCAGACCCAGCTTCATGTCGATGTACTGTTTGTGGCGGCCTCGGAAGTGATGGACCATCTCCTCACGTGAGTATTTCATCATCACCGGTCGGCCGGTCAGGCGGGCGAAGATCACCGCGCACAGATCCAGCGGCGTGGCTTCGGCCTTCACTCCGAAACCGCCCCCGACACACGGAGTGATGGTGCGGATGTCGCCCTGGGGAAGGTCGAAGACACGGCTGAGCATGTGTCGCAGGTAGTGAGGCGCCATGGAGGTGGTCCAGACGGTCAGTTTGCCGGCGTGATGCTCCCAGCGCGCGGCGGCCGCGTGGGGTTCGATGGGGGACTGGTAGGTCCGATTGCCGATGAAGGTGTCCTCGACGATGACGTCCGCTTCAGCGAATCCCTCCGTGATGTCGCCGAAGTGCCATTCCACCCGGGTATTGATGTTGTTGGCGTATTTTTCCGGTTCTTCGGGGTGGATCAGCGGAGCGCCGTCCTTGATCGCTTCGCGCGGATCGAAGACTGCCGGCAACGGCTCGTAATCCACCTTGATCAGCTTGATGGCCTCTTCAGCGATGGTCTCGTCTTCGGCCACCACGGCCGCTACCTCGTCGCCCACATACCGCACCCGGTCGACGGCCAGGATGTTCTCGTCGTATCGGGCCGGCGAGACTCCGTACTTGAGGCTTGGCACATCCTTGGCCGTGATCACGGCCAGCACTCCCGGTAACGCTTCGGCAGCACTGGTGTCGATTTCCTTGATCAGTCCATGGGCGATGGGACTGCCCAGCAGCTTGCCATGGACCATATTCGGTAGGCTCAGATCAGCAACGTACTGTTCGCGGCCGGTAACCTTGTTTGGCCCGTCATAACGGGTTACACCCTTGCCAACGATGCTGTGGTCGCGTTCCTGGTCGCGCTCGTCATGCTCGCCGGGGGAAGTGTCCAGCTCGACGCCTTCGAATTTTTGCCAACCACTTACAGCCTCTATGACTCGCGGATAGGTGCCGCAACGGCACAGATTGCCGCCCAGGGCCCTCTTGATATCCGCCGCTTCGGGGGTCGGATTCTTTTCGATGAGTTCCAGGCTGGAAATGATCATGCCCGGCGTGCAGAAACCACACTGCAAGGCGCCGTGCTTGATGAAACTCTTCTGCAGGGGATGCAACTCGTTGCCTGTGGCCACGCCTTCGATGGTCTTGATCGCGGCGCCCTCACAGGTTGCGGCCAGTACCAGGCAGGAATTGACTGCCTTGCCATTCATCAGCACGGTGCAGGCCCCGCAGTCGCCCACGTCGCAACCACTTTTTGTGCCCGTCAGCCCCAGATCCTCGCGGATGACCTGCTTGAGGGTGGCTTCGGGCGCAACGGCCACGATGTGGCGCCGATCGTTCACGGTGAGGTTGATCACTACGGTCTGTTTGTCTCTGCGGTCCATCAGCGGCCCCCTCCCGCACGACTGCACGCCTGATCCAGCGCGCGCATCGTCAGTACCCGGACTATGTCGCGGCGGTACTGCTCGCTGCCGCGCAAGTCGGATATCGGTTGGGCTTCAGATGCAGCCTTGGTTCCGGCCTCGGCGAAGAGATTGGCGGACGACACCTTGCCCACAAGCAGGGCCGCAGCAGCGGCCGCAGTCAATGGCGTTGGCCCTACCGAGCCAAGATAGATTCGGGCCTCGGCGATCAACCGGCCTTCCAGGCGAACCCATGCGGCCACCGAAGCCACCGCCAGTGCCGAGCCTCGGCGCAGGGAAAAACGCTGGAAGCTAGCACCGGATCCGGCCGGTTGGCTTGGGAAGCGGATCTCGGTGAGGATTTCACCGGGATCGAGAACGGTCACGCGGGGGGCAAGCAAAAACTCGCGAGCGGGCATGGTGCGCGTACCGGCGGGACTAGTGAGCACGACTTCGGCGTCGGCGGCGCAGGAAATGGGAGGAGTATCCGAGCACGGTACACCACAGCAGAAGTTTCCGCCCATGGTGCCCAGATTGCGGATCTGGCGGCCGGCCATGGTTTCTATTGTATCGCTCAGTGCGGGGAAAAAGTCCTGTACGGCCGGAGATTCAGCAATGTCGCTCAGCGGTACCAGGGCGCCAATGCGTAGAACATATTCGTCCACGGTGATCGATTTCAGTTCATTCAGGTCCCCAAGGGAAATGACATGGCATACCTGTTTGCGGCCAGAGCGTAGGTCTACCAGCAATTCAGTGCCGCCGGCGAGATAGGCGGAATCGCGTCCATACTTGACGCCCAGGGCGCAAGCTTCGGCCATCGTTGTAGGTTGATGATAGGTGAAGCGACCTAAAGACATATAGTTACGCTACCTGTGAGATGGGAGCTATATTTCGAACGGACGTACGATAGATTACGTGATATGAGGGAGGTTGGTCAATAGAAATGCGTGTGTTGATACTATTTATCAGTTGATACAGCTTGCCCTCGAGTCGAGAAACCCGAGGGCAATCGTCGCACCCGTACTCAGGAAGCTGATCTAATCCTCTTTCGGTGGTGCCAACACTTTTGCAAATGTCTCGTCATCCATCATCGCTCCGGCGGCGATCAACTGTCGGTACTGGATGAAGTCGATCGTATCGACTCCGGTCATCTTGCGGCTGTTGAACGCCGTGAATCCAAGGAATGCCTCGCCGGTCATGTTCGCAGCCAGCCAGTGCCGGTTCGCAAGCTTCGTCTGATCCCAGAAAAACTTCTTTTTGGCCCGGATGCCGTCGATGGACTTGATCAGGCAGCCCGGGAAGAGGTTGGTGAAGCGCCAGATGATCCGGTCGATCTCCGCGTCTAGGCCGGTCAGATCGATTTCTCCGGCCTTGAGGGTTTCCCGTGCCGTGCGTCCGGCGTCACCGGTCTTCAAGTCCCCGTACACAATGGCACCACCGTCCACATACTGATCGGTGATCACACCGGGGTTGCGCACAAACTCGCCATCGATCTTGAGCGCCGGCGCGACGGCGGTGATCAAGCCCTTCAGCTTCATCTTGTAGGCTGACCACATCTCGCAGGAGATGCAGTTCCACATGGCGTCTTCGGTGGGCAGCATCCAGGGCAGGAAGTCGGTGCTTCCGCCGTCAGGGGCGGAGCCGTGCTTGGGGCCTGCTTGGCCGAAGACGGCCAGGTCGGACGACAAAGTGAGATCACAAGCCATGCCGATCTCCTGGCCACCGGCAATTCGCATTCCGTTGACACGGCAGAGGGTGGGTTTCTTGCAGCCCAGGATGCCGTCGACCATGGCATTGAACAGGTCCATGTACTCGCCATACTCGTTGGGCCGCCGACTGTAGTACTCGGCGTATTCCTTGGTGTTGCCGCCGGTGCAGAATGCCTTGTCGCCGGCACCGGTAAAGATAACCGCGACCACGCTACGATCAGATGAGGCGGTCTGGAAACCGGCAATCACACCCTTGACCATCTCAGTGGTGTAGGAATTGTACTGGCCGGGGTTGTTCAGGGTGATCCATGCCGTGAACAGGCCGGTGACCGGTTTGCCGGCTGGATCCAGAACCGGCCGTTTCTCGTAAACTGTGCAAGGCGCCTCAGTCCCCCAGTGCTCGGTCCCAAAAAGGGCGTGATTCTTGATCTCGCTGTCGCGGGGTAACCAATCCAGTGACATGATCCAAGCTCCTTGGTTGAAGGTCGAAGGCTATCGAAATGCTGGGATTCCCGTGATCTCGGCGCCGACAATGAGAGTGTGCACATCGTGAGTGCCTTCGTATGTGATGACTGATTCAAGATTGGCCATGTGCCTGCCGGGCGAGAATTCGTCAGTGATACCGGCGGCGCCCAGGATATCCCTGGCGGTGCGGGCGCAATCCAGGGCCATGGCCACATTGTTGCGTTTGGCCAGGGACACGACGGGCGTCGGGTTGATGCCATCATCCTTCAGTCTCGCCATCTGCAGGCACAGGCCCTGGGCCTTGGTGATCTCGGTCAACATGTGCACCAGCTTCTGCTGCACCAATTGAAATGAGGCGATGGGCTTGTCGAACTGGTGGCGTTCACCGGCGTAGCGAAGGGCAGTGTCGTAGCAATCGGCTGCCGCGCCGACGGCGCCCCAGGCGATTCCGTAGCGGGCCTGGTTCAGACAGCTCAGGGGAGCTTGCAGTCCCCGGGCTTCAGGAAGGCGATCGCTCTCGCGCACCCTCACCTCGTCGAAGACCAGTTCTCCGGTATCGCTGGCTCGCAAGCTGTACTTGCCGTGAATAACGTTGGTGGAAAAACCCACGAGGCCTCGTTCGACCAGGAAGCCGCGCACTCCTTCGTCCGTACGGGCCCAAACCACGGCCACGTCCGCGACGTTGGCGTTGGTGATCCACAGCTTGGTGCCGCTGAGGATCCAGTGGTCGCCGTCGCGCACGGCGCGAGTTTCCATACCGCCGGGATCCGAGCCGTGGTCCGGTTCGGTCAGTCCGAAACAGCCGACCTTTGTGCCCGCCGCCAGGTCTGGAAGCCAGCGCTCTTTCTGCTCCTCGGTGCCGTAATTCGCGATGGGCCACATGACGAGGCTGCCTTGTACCGAGCAGAAGCTCCGTAGGCCGCTATCACCTCGCTCAAGTTCCTCACAGATCAGTCCGTACATGGTGCTGCTCAGGCCCGGGCAGCCCGGGCCCTTGATGCTCGAGCCCAGCAGGCCGAGAGATCCCAGTTGGGGAATGAGTTCAGCGGGGAACGTCCCGGCCTTGAAGTGTTCGCGCACGAGAGGCATGAAGCGGCTTTCCACGAACTGCCGCACGGTGTCGCGTACACCGCGTTCCTCGTCACTGAGATTACGAGAGAACTGATAGAAATCGACCCCGTGATAAACCGCCATGTTGCTCGACCTTCCCGGGACCGCAGAATCGAGCGGTCCTCCTGCAAACGACCGGTTGACCCGGCGCACCATATACGACTTTGGCGCAAGATTTCAAGGGGCTTGGCGGTCGACAGCCAGTCCGGAGATCTATATCTGGCGAAACATTACCGTCGCGGTTGACGGGCAAAGCTCCTCGAATTGCCTTGATGCCATGACAGATGGAGGAGTCTGCGCACGCTCCAATATCACGAAACCCAGCTTGTCAAAATAGTCCGCTGCCGATTCGGTCAATAGATAGAGAGTACTGATTCCCAGAGCATGCGCCCGTTCTTCTATGCACCTATAAATCCTTCTGGCTACTCCCTTGTTGCGGTTCTCGGGCGTGACGGCAATCGAACGAACCAATCCGAATTCGCCACATCTCTCGAGCCCGCCCACGCCGATGATCTCACCATCATTCACGAGAATGATGAAGTTCTCCAGATGGCATTCAATATCATCCGTTGGCAAACCATCGTTGCGGAGCAGTTCCGTGATAGCTCGTAGATCAGCGCGTTCCGCGTTTCTTTGGTCCACTGTGAACCCCATGTCCGTACCAAAACAGGATCTCGGCGCGAATCGACTAATGGGTCAGCGACTCCTGTTGGCGATCTGTCCCCGCCCCGTGAGCTTCGGTTTCTGGGCGGCACGCCGGTCGATTTCCCGCACGATCTTCGGCCTCAGATTGTGGTCCGTCAGGTGCAGCAGCTTCGAGCTCTGGATCCGATTCAACACGATATCCACCAGCGTAGTGGTGTTCGGAAACATGAACTTGGGCTTGCCCCGGTTGCCCTTGGTGTCGTTGGGATCGTACAGAATGCATCGGCCGGCCTGGTATTTCACGTCCGGTAGAGGCGGCACGGCCGAGATGTCGAGAACCAGCCGGGCCTGCGCATCTTTCAATTGTTTGTTGAACTGCTTCAGTCGCCGGCAATTGACCATCATCACCCGGCAGGACTTGTCGTCCGAATGGACATAGAACTCGGGAGCCAGATCCTCGTCGAAGGCTTCGGTCAGCTGGGTGTGCTCCCTGCCGTTGGCGTCGATCACATAGAAATCGAGGAAGAAGTCGTCAACGATGGCGTCGATGTCGTCGCGTACCCGGATAAAGAACTGCTGGTAACGGTCCTGCAGCTTGCCGTCGAGAGCAGCGTAGTTGCGTTCGGAAACGTCATTGAACTCGCGCGAAACCTTCTCGAAAGCCTCGACGTTGTGAACCCGCAGGGCCTTCTTGACCAGGGGCCCCGGACCGTCGACCGCCATGAAATTGTCGCTGGCCTGCTGACGCTTCTTCTGGTTCTTCTTGTCGCCGCGCCCTGCGCCGGTGGACACGATGCTGCCGTGGTGGAAATTCTTGAAGACCGAGAATGGAATCATGCCGAACTTGACTTCCGGTTCCCACTGCGGAGCGGTGTCGGCGTCGACAAAGGAGATCTGGCAGCGACGGGTATTCAGCGAGGTGCCGCAGATACGCACGGTGCCGTCGGTGCCCGCCTTGCGCCGCTTCGCAATGATCTTGGCTTGCAACTGACCTTCGTAGTTCTCGCCGGCGGCGAAGACGAAGGGGAAGGTGCTCGCTCCCGACTCGTCATTCGGGCTGAAGTAGGTGGCCTCGTGCAGGTCGATCTCCGAAAGCTCCCACTGGAAGGGGCTGGCCGGTTCCAGGCCCTGCAGCACCTGTCTGCCCGACTCCATGAAGTCGTCGTCATGGGACTTCGAGTTGAAGAACGTGGAGCGGAACTTCCCGAGAAACGACTGGCCCATGCCCGCCAGATCCGAGCCGAAGTTGGCCGGTGCGAACATCAGGAGGCGTTTGACGGGATTGTCCACCGTGCCCCCGCGTTCCTGCAGCCGTCGTCGCCGCAGGGCCAGCCAGCAACGGGCCACCAGAGCGCCGGTGCTGTGGCAGGCCACGTCGATCCGTTCGCCCCCGAAAATATTCTCGTAGTCGGCGTCCAGCTTGTCGGCGAAATCGAGGAACGTCGCCTCGTCATCCATGCTGGCGTAGTTCAGCAGGAAGATGTTCTCGCGCTTGTATAACTTTTCGCGGATGAAAAAATCGCGCAGATCCGTGAAACTGGTGGCACCGTCGGAATAGCCGTGAATGATCAGTATCTTGTTGGCCATGGTACTGGTACTCCCTCCTGAAGTGCCAGCCCGATGGGCGAGATGCGCGCAATCGATGATGGAGCGGCCAACCGGCTGACGTTTATTGAAGTGAATCCCGGAATCGCATACAGTGTGGACTCGCAGGCAAATTAACGGCATACGCCGCCGACCGAAAGGGTTCGAGATGCGTTCGCTCCGAGTGACAGTGGTAACGATGTTGCTGATCTTCCTGGTTTCAATGCTTTTCGCATCCGTTGTCCAGGCTGCGCCGGGCGACACTGAGAACGACGCCGGCGAGCGATACTGGTCGGAGAAAGGCTGGGGACTGGGCGCCATCATGCGCGGGGCGACGATTCCCTTCGCCACCGACGAGAAGCGGGTCGCCAGTTTCGTACCCATGATTTTCTACCAGGGCTCCCACCTGTTTTTTCACGGACTGGAAGGCGGCCTCCACCTCTACCGGCCGGGCCCCTGGGAATTCAGCGCCATCGGCCGCCTGCACTTCTTCGATATCCCCGAGCAGTACCAGAACCAGGTCCAGGGCGACACCGTGGACTGGGGTGTACGGGCCCGGTACAACTTCTCGGGCCCGACCCATCTGGACGGCGAGATCATGACCGACTGGCACGGTCGGATGCTGGGCAATATTCGCTACGGCGCCGCTTTCATCGGTGAAAGATACCGCTTCCGACCCTACGCCGAGTTGAAACTCAAGTCCAAGCACTACAACAGCTACTACTACGGTCTGGATCAGGTCTCGGTGGATGCGGACGCGGACCTCTCGGTGGGCTTTGTGGCCAGCTACCACGTGGTGAGCAACCTGCACGTGTTCGGTGCGGCCAAGTTTACGCTGATGGGTTCGAATGCCAGCAAGTCGGAGCTGGTGAACGACAAGATCCTGTCGGAAGTGTTCCTTGGTGCCGGCCTCGGCAACGACAACAAGAAGCCGCGCAAGGAACGCCTGGAGACCACCGGCTACTGGCGCTTGGCCCATGGCTGGGCAACCCCCTCATCCCTGGCCGACATTCTGCACTTCGAGGCGGCCAAGGACCCGTACAACAACCAGATGACGTCCATCTTCTACGGCATGCCGTTGACCAATCGGTTGTTCGGTCTGCCCATCGACATGTACTTCAATGGCGGTTTCGTATGGCACTGGAAATCGGAAGTCCAGCCCGACTGCCAGGAAGTGGTGGCCAATATCAAGCTGTACTACACCATCCCCTGGCCCATTCGCTGGCGCCTGGGAGCGGCCGAGGGCGTGTCCTACGTGAACCGCATCCCCTACGTGGAGAACGATCAGCTGACCAAGAAGGGCTACAAGCCCAGCAAGATCCTCAACTACCTGGACCTCTCCCTGGATTTCAACATCGGCGACATCACCGGCGGCGATACCATGAAGCACTGGTGGCTGGGTTACAGCATCCATCATCGCTCGGCTATCTTCGAGACGGCCCAGCACTACGGCCGCATCAAGGGCGGCAGCAACTTCCAGACCGTGTACCTGCAGTGGCACTATTGATGTCGACAACATGAACCATCGCTACCAGAGGACTCTGTCATGAGCAGCACCTTCGGCCACCTGTTTCGTGTCACCACCTTTGGCGAGAGCCACGGACCGGGGGTGGGGTGTGTCGTCGACGGGTGTCCGCCCCGTCTGGCGCTGAACGTCGAGGATATTCAGCAGGCTCTCGACCGACGTCGGCCGGGCCAGAGCGAGTTGACGACTCAGAGGCAGGAAGCCGATCGCGTGGAGATCCTCTCGGGATGGCAGGAAGGCCTGACCTTGGGGACGCCATTGGGATTGCTGGTCCGCAACGAGGACCAGCGGCCCGGTGACTACGGCGACATGACCCAGATACCGCGGCCCAGTCACGCCGACTACACCTACGAGGCCAAGTACGGCATCCGCGCGGCCAGCGGCGGTGGACGGGCCAGCGCCCGCGAGACCCTGGCCCGGGTGGCGGCCGGCGCGGTGGCTGCTCGGTTGCTTCGCGAAAGGTGGGGTGTGGAGATTGTCGCCTGGGTCGACGCGGTAGGCTCGGAATCGGCTCAGGTCGATCCGGCAACGGTGACCGTCGCAGCCGTCGACGCCAACGAGGTGCGTTGCCCCGATGTTGCTGCCGCGGCGCGTTTCACGACGGAGGTGACCGCAGCCCGCGACGACAAGGATTCGATCGGGGGAGTTGTTGCCTGTGTGGTACGGGGTGTGCCCGCAGGTTGGGGCGAGCCGATCTTTGCCAAGGTCGAAGCCCGGATGGCCGGAGCCATGCTCTCGCTGCCGGCGAGCAAGGGGTTCGAAATCGGCAGCGGTTTCGCCGGGGCTCGGCAGCGAGGATCCGTCCACAACGACGCCTTCACTGCGCGGGCCGACGGTGGTCTGGGCACGGTGACCAATCGCAGCGGCGGAGTCCAGGGCGGGATCACCAATGGAGAACCTGTGGTTTTTCGGGTGGCGTTCAAGCCGCCGGCAACCATCGGTCAGACCCAGCAGACCACCGATTTCCAGGGCAAGCCCGTGACCCTGGCAGCCAAGGGCCGGCACGATCCATGCGTCGTGCCGCGGGCCGTCCCCATCGTCGAGGCCATGGCGGCGCTGGTGATGGCGGACCTGGCGCTGCAGCAGCAGGCTCGCCGGGGCAGTACTCCGACTACCTGATCAGGCCGTGGCCCGCTTGGGTGGTGCCGTCGGCGCCAGAGGTCGGCCCAGGACCTCGGCCACCGGACGCAACTGATCCATCATTGCGTTGAACTGGGCGAAATCCAGACTCTGGCGTCCATCGCTGACTGCCTGTTCCGGGACCGGGTGCATCTCGACCACGATACCATCGGCGCCGGCGGCCAGAGCGGCCATGGCCAGTGCGGGTACGAACTCGCGATAGCCCGCGGCGTGGCTGGGATCAATGATCACCGGTAGATGACTCATGCTCTTGATCACCGGCACCGCCGCGATGTCCAGGGTGTTGCGGGTGGCGGTCTCGAAGGTCCGGATGCCCCGCTCGCAGAGCATTACTTGACGGTTTCCACCGGCCAGAATGTACTCCGCAGCCAGCAGCAGTTCCTCGATGGTGGTCATCATTCCGCGTTTCAAGAGCACCGGCCGTCGAACGCGACCCACCGCCTCGAGCAAGGCATAGTTCTGCACGTTGCGGGCGCCGATCTGCAGAATATCTGCGTAGCTGGCCACCGTCTCCACCAGCTCGGGGTGCATGACCTCGGTGACGATGGGCAGACCGCGGCTATGGCCAGCCTCGGCCAGGATCTGCAGACCCGGTACGCCCATACCCTGAAAGCTGTAGGGAGAGGAGCGGGGTTTATAGGCGCCACCGCGCAGGATGCGACCGCCCGCGGCGGCCACCGCGGCGGCGCATTCGTTGATCTGCTCGTCGGATTCCACCGCACAGGGGCCCGCCATGACGACGAACTCGTCGCCGCCGATGAGGGCGTCGCCAACGGGAATCACCGTGGGTTCGGGTTGGAACTCGCGGCCCACCAGCTTGAATGCCGCCGAAACGGGACTGACCTGCTCCACACCCGGCAGGTCGGCGACGTCGTCCAGATCGGTGGAGCGGTTGGCACTGACCACACCCACCGAAGTGCGTCCGGCGCCGTGGCTGGGCACGGCCTTCAGGCCGCGTTCGCGGCAACAGCGGAGTACCGCACCGATCTCAGCTACCGAGGCCCCGGGTTTCATCAGGACGATCATCATGGCTGGTTCCTCCCGGCGACGCCGGTCAAGGCGGCGTGGGTTGTCCGTAGCAGATCCAGGACCCTGTCCTGGCCTGCTCGCGGGTCGGGTTCGTCGAGGAGGCAACGCACCAATGCGCTGCCCATGATCACTCCGTCACAGCAAGCGGCTGCTTCGCAGGCCCTAGCCGGACCGTCTATACCGAATCCCGCATAGAGAGGCAGGTCGGTGTGGCGACGCACGTTGACGGCAAAGCGCGCCAGGTCGGCGGGCGCGGCGCTGCTGGTGCCGGTCACGCCGGTGACCGCTACGAGATACAGGAAGCCGGCGGCGACCGTCGTGATGTCGGCCAGACGCATATCGCCGGAAGTAGGAGCCGCCAGGTCGACCAGAGAGAGTCCTTCGTCGGCCAGGATCCGGCGCACCGGCGCCGATTCTTCCAGGGCGAGATCAGGCACGATGACACCGGCGCACCCGGCCCGGGCCGCCAGTCGGGCGAACTCCCGCATGCCCAGGCGCAGGACCGGGTTCAGATAGGTCATCATCACCGGCAACGCCGAACTCGTGCTGACCTCGGCCACCAGGTCCAACGCCCGGCGCAAGGTCATGCCGTTGTCGAGGGACGCCTGGCTGGCTCGCTGGATGATGGGGCCGTCGGCCACCGGGTCGCTGAAAGGCACGCCGATCTCCACCACTGGACAACCCAGGTCGGCGGCAGCGACCAGCAGCTCGACGGAGGTGCGCTCGTCAGGGTAGCCTGCGGTCAGGAACGGCACCAACGCGGTCTCGCCACGTTCACGCAACTCACGGGTTGCTCGCTCGAGGCGATTCATGGTTCGACCTCCAGATTCCCCAGATCCTTGTCGCCGCGTCCGGACAGATTCACGAGCACCACTTCGGCGGTGGCGTCGCGGACCAGCACCCGCAGGTGGGCCAGAGCGTGGGAAGATTCCAGGGCCGGTAGGATGCCCTCCAAGCTCGTGAACTCGCGCAACGCGGTAACCGCCTCTTCATCGCTCACCCGGGCGACGCTCATGCGATCGCTTTCCTTGAGATGGGCCAGCTGCGGACCAACGCCGGGATAGTCGAGGCCGGCGGAGATGGAGTGTACCGGGGCCACCTGTCCATCAGCATCCTGCAGCAGTAGGCTCATGGCGCCGTGCAGAACCCCCGGTAGTCCCAGACCCAGACTGGCTGCGTGACCGGCGCTCGAGCCCCCGGCTTCCACCGCGACCAGGTGCACTTCCGGGTCATCGATAAAGGCGCCAAACAGTCCCATGGCGTTGCTGCCCCCGCCTACGCAGGCCACTGCGTGGCTGGGCAACCGTCCATGCTGAGTCAAGATCTGGGTGCGGGCTTCCTCGCCGATGATCCGTTGAAAGTCGGCCACCATGGTCGGGTAGGGATGGGGCCCCACCACCGAGCCGATCACGTAATGGGTATCGTCCACGTTGGCGACCCAGTCGCGGATGGCCTCGTTGGTGGCGTCTTTCAGGGTGCGGCTGCCGCTGCGGGCCACACGGATCTCGGCACCCATCAACTCCATGCGCAGGACGTTGGGTCGCTGCCGCTGGACGTCGACCTCGCCCATGTACACGGTGCATTCCAGGCCGAAGCGGGCGCAGGTGGCGGCCGTGGCCACGCCGTGCTGGCCGGCGCCGGTTTCGGCGATGATGCGCCGCTTGCCCATGCGACGGGCCAGTAGCACCTGGCCCAGGGTATTGTTCAGCTTGTGGGCTCCGGTGTGCAGCAGATCCTCGCGCTTGAGCCAGATAGCCGGGCCGCCGCCGAGAGTGGCCTCGAGCCGTCGAGCCCTGTACACCGGAGTGGGCCGGCCGGCGTAGTCTCGCAGGAGGTCGGCCAGCTCGGCATTGAACTCCGGATCGGCCTGAGCTTGCTGATGGGCGGCGGCCAGGTCGATGAGTCCGGGCATCAGGGTCTCGGGCACGTACTGGCCACCGAAGGGACCGAATCGTCCGTTCGATGGGGTGTTGCCGGAGGTGCCGGTCACCGCGGAGGTGCCGGTGGGTTCAGCTCGCATTGGATCTCTCCAGATTGCGTACCGCCGAGACGAAACGATGTACCAGTTCGGGATCCTTCTGTCCGGGCGATCGCTCCACGCCCCGACAGACATCGACACCGCTGCAACCGGTGCTCAGAATTGCTTCGGCCACGTTGTCGGGGTCCAGGCCGCCGGCCACGACAATGGACTTGCCGAGTTCGCAGAGGCGCGCGGCCATTTGCAGCAAGCGTTGTCGGTCGGCCTCGGTCCGCCGCTCTGGATTCTTGGCCAGATCCAGCATCAGTGTGAACTGGCGATTATCCGCTGCGACGATGGCAGCCTGGCCGGGGGTCAAGGCAGCGATGACCGGGCGGCGGCAGACATCCGCTACGTGTTCCCATACCCACGAACTGGTACGTCCGTGCAACTGGACCGCCGCCAGGTCCACGGTTCGCACCGCGTCGGCGACCCGGTAGGGATCCCAGTCGTCAAACACGCCGACGATCGGCGTATCGGGCACGGCTGCGGCAATCTCGACGGCCTGCTCGACGGTGACCTGTCGCGGACTCTTGGCGAAGATCACACCCAGCCGGTCAGCGCCGGCATCCACGCACAGGCGGGCGTCCTCGCAGCTGGTGATCCCGCAGATCTTGATGGTCGGATTCATGATCTCTCCCTTCAAACGGTCCGGCCGAGCAGCTCATGCAAGTGGCCGGCGGGGTCGGGTGATTGCAGCAGTGAACCGCCGATGAGAAAGGCATCGGCGCCGTGGCTCTGCAGTTCCGTGATCTCTTCACGACCGCGCAATCCGCTTTCGACGACCTTGAGACAGGTGTCAGGGATCAGCGGCAACAAACTCCGGCTCGTGTCCATCGAAACGATGAATGAGTCCAGATCACGGTTGTTGATACCCACCAGTCGGGCTCCCGCGGCCAGGGCGTTCCGGATATCCGCTTCGTCGTGACACTCGACCAGGACGTCCAGGTCCAGCTCCCTGGCCTGGTTGAGGAATTCGTCCAACCGCGAGTCGTCCAACAGGCGAGCAATCAACAGCACCGCGTCGGCACCGCTGGCGCGCAGAGCCAGGATCTGATAGGGATCGATGACGAAGTCCTTGGCGATCAGAGGGAGCGAGGTGCCGGCCCTCATCGGGGCGATGTCCTCGATCGAGGTGCCGAATCGCGAGGAATCGGTGACCAGGGACAACGCGGTTGCGCCGGCGTTGGCGTATAGCTGCGCCAACAGGACCGGGGCTCCCTGCTGGAGGAACGCCGGCACGCTGGGAGAACGACGTTTGACCTCGGCAATGATACGGGTACCCTGTCCCGACAGCGCTTCGGCGAAGCCGCGACAGGGGGGCAGATCCCGTACCGAAGCTCGGAGATCGAGTTCCGAGATCCGGGCCCGGGCCGATGCTATCTCGACGACCTTGTCGGCAGCGATGGTTTGCAGGAATCCGTTCATGCTTGCTCCCTTGTCTCCGGTGCGGCGAGGTCGTTGCTGGCGACGATCAGCTCGTCCAGCAGGTGCCGAGCTCGGCCGTCGCTGACCGCTTCCCGGGCCAGAGATACTCCGTCGCGGGGATCTTCCGTCGCTCCGGCGGCCACCAAGGCACACCCGGCGTTCAGCAGCACCGCATCGGTGCGTGGCCCTGCTTCGCCGGCCAGGACCGCGCGGAGCAATCCGGCGTTCTGGCCAGCATCGCCCCCGGCCAGATCGCCGGGCCGGCAACGCGGAAGTCCCACGTCCCCGGGTTGCAACTTGAAACTGCGAATCCGACCACCTGCCAGTTCGACGATCTGGGTCACGCCGGTCAGCGATACCTCGTCCAGACCGTCCCCGCCGTGAACTACCCAGACGCGACGGCTGCCCAGCTCCTGCAGAGCAGTCGCCAGCTGCACCGTCAACTCGGGAGCGTAGACTCCCACGAGCTGTCGGCGAACTCCTGCCGGATTGGTCAGCGGACCGAGTACATTGAAGAGTGTGCGCACCCCCAGTTCCCGGCGCACCGGCATGGCGTGGCGCATGGCCGGGTGATGTCGCGGCGCAAACAGGAATGCCAGTCCCACTTCATCCAGTAACTGGCCCAGGGCATTGGGATCCAGATCCAGGTTCACGCCCAGAGCCTCGAGCACGTCCGCGCTGCCGCACTTGCTGCTGGCCGCCCGATTGCCGTGCTTGGCCACCGGTACACCGCAAGCGGCGGTCACCAGGGCGGCGGCCGTTGAGATGTTGAAACTGCCGCTACCGTCACCACCGGTGCCGCAAGTGTCCACCGCTTCGGCCGCTCGCAATGCGTGTACCGGAATCATCCGCTTGCGCATGGCGCGGGCGGCGCCGGCAATCTCCTCGGGCGTGGCCCCGCGCAGACGGAGGGCAGCCAGGGCCGCGCCCAGCGTCGCCGGCCCCAGCTGTCCCTCCATTACCCGGTCCATGAATCCTTCGGCTTGGGCGGAGGTCAGAACCCTGCCCGCCATCAAAGCTTCCAGGATCTCGCGAATCATGAGGCCAACCTCCGGGCCGGGGCGCACAGCTGCAACCAGTTGGCAAGCAGCTGCTGACCCTCGACGGTCATCACCGACTCGGGATGGAATTGCACGCCCTCGATGGGATGCTGGCAGTGACGGACGCCCATGATATCGCCCTCTTCGGTGTAGGCACTCACTTCCAGATCCGCCGGTAGTTCCGTCTCGTGGGCTATCAGCGAGTGGTAGCGTGTGGCCACAAAGGGGTTGCCGAGTCCGGTGTAGATGGTGCGACCATCGTGGTAGATGGGGCTCGTCTTGCCGTGCATCACGGTCTCGGCTCGTTCGATGCGACCGCCGAAGACGCTGATCAGGGTCTGGTGACCCAGGCAGATGCCCAAGATGGGAATTCGCCCGGCAAAGGCGGCGATCAGGTCGGCGGACACTCCCGCGTCGGCCGGAGTGCCGGGGCCCGGCGAGATGACCAGACCACCGGGCGCCAGGGTCTCGGCCTCGGCTACGCTGATGGCGTCGTTGCGGCGCACGGTCACCTCGGCGCCGAGTTCGGCCAGGCACTGAACCACGTTGAAAGTGAACGAGTCGTAGTTGTCGATCATCAAGAGCATGGATCCAGTCCTTCCTCGGCGGCAGTGATGGCGCGGGTCAGGGCGCCCAGTTTGTGCAGGGTTTCGTCGTACTCGGCGGCAGGATCGCTGTCGGCAACGATGCCGGCACCAGCTTGGGCGAACCACTGGCCCTGTTTCATGACCAGAGTGCGGATGGCGATGGCCAGATCCAGGTCTCCGTCGGGAGCGAAATAGCCCACGGCACCGGCGTAGGGACCGCGCCTGCGGCCTTCCAGTTCGCTGATGATCTCCATGGCCCGGATCTTGGGAGCGCCGCTGACAGTGCCGGCGGGAAAGACCGCCCGCAGCAGGTCCCAGCGGTCGTGATTGGCAGCCAATTGACCGCTCACCCGCGAGACCAGGTGCATGACATGGCTGTAGCGCTCCACCTGCTGGAAGCTGTCCGGACGCACGGTGCCGGGGACACAGACCCGGCCCAGATCGTTGCGACCCAGGTCCACGAGCATCAGGTGCTCGGCCCGTTCCTTCTCACTGGCCAGCAGCTCGGCCTCGAGGGCGGTATCGGAAACCGTGTCCGCGCCTCGGGGCCGGGTGCCGGCGATAGGGACGACTCCAGCCCGGTCTCCAGCCAGAGTGACAAGGGATTCGGGGGACGATCCCACGAGCTGGAAGTCGCCGTAGTCGAGAAAGAACAGATAGGGCGAGGGGTTGAGAATGCGCAGCGCCCGGTAGACAGTGAACGGTGCCGCGGCCGTCTGCCCACACAGGCGCTGTGAGAGGACAATCTGAAAGGCGTCGCCGGCGAAGATATGTTCACGGGCACGTTCGACGTTGGCTTCGAACCGCTCCCGGGTGGTTTCGAAGCGGCTGCCTGCGGGGCCTTCGCCCAGCACGGTTCCGGGCTTGGGGCCGGGAACGGCGGCCTCGGCGGGGAGCGGCCCCCGCAGGGCATCGATGGCAGCTTCCAGTTGCCGATGGGCCTTCTCGTAACCGGCCTCCGGATCGCCATCGGGGGGCAACACGACCACCTCGACCTCACTCTTCACGTGATCGAACACCACCAGTCCCGAGGGAAACACGAAGCGGAAGTCGGGCAGATCCAGACCGCCATCGGTGGGCAGGGACAGGCGTTCGAAGTAACGCACCATGTCCCAGGCCAGGTACCCCACCGCCGCGCCCAACGGGCCGGGTACGTCGCTCATGGCGGGATTGCCGGCCCGCAGTCGGCCGGTTCTTTCCAGCTCGTTGCGCAGGACGGCCAGAGGGTCGGCCGGATCCACCTCCGTACGAGTCACCTCGTCAACGCGGCGCTGGACGACGTCGCTGCCGTCCAGGCTGATATCCAGACGGGGGGCCAAACCGATGAAGGAATAGCGTCCCACCTGGATACCCCGCTCCACGCTCTCGAGGAGGCAAACCGCCCCCAGCGGCGCCAGCTTGAGGTATGCGGAGACCGGCGTTTCCAGATCGGCGGGGATTCGTCGCCGTAGTGGTGCGATCTGACCGTCACGGGCCATGTTGATGAATACAGAAAGCGCGGGCGTGACCATGATTCCTCCCCGGACGCGAATCGGGTCGCGTCCCACAAAAGAAGGCCCACCATCCGTGCGGATAGTGGGCCTTCTTCAATTTCGTTCAGGTCGACTTGACCGGTTCGAAAACCCCTATCCGCTGGACAGACTCTGCCAAGCCCACCAAGTGGTGGAAGTCATGGCATTGAGGCTGCAGCGATCGAGGTTCATCTCACTCCGGTTTTCTCAAGTCGAAAGGTCGCCTTTTCGCGACCCGAGACATCATCATATCGCAAATGAATGGGGTTGTCAACCGTCCCCATGAGCATTGGGGGTTGTGAGAGGCGGTTTCGGGCCAGTACCATAAGCCCTCACCCTGGAACCCGGGAGTTTCTGATGATCCGGGCCAAGATCTGTTGCATCAGCTCTGTTGCCGAGGCCGAGCTGGCCGTCCGATTGGGGGCGTCCGCTCTGGGCCTGGTGTCTGAAATGCCCAGTGGCCCCGGAGTCATCAGCGAGGACCTCATTGCCGAGATCGCTGCAACTGTACCACCGACAGTGACTTCGGTATTGCTTACCAGCTATACCGATGTGGATGGGATTGTCACCCAGCAGCGGCGCTGCGGCGTGAGCGCCGTCCAGCTGGTTGAACCTCTACTCTCTGATACCCACAGAGCATTGAAGGAGCGGCTGCCGGGTGTGGCGATCATCCAGGTGGTCCATGTGACGGGAGTCGAATCTCTGACCGAATCTCTGACGATGGCCCCATCGGTCGATGCGCTCCTGCTGGACACCGGGGTCCGTTCCGGCCCTGGCAAACAGTTAGGCGGAACCGGACGTACCCACGACTGGTCAATCAGTGCCCAGATTGTGGCCCAGGTGTCAGTGCCGGTGATGCTGGCTGGAGGATTGCGTCCTGAGAACGTCTCTGAAGCTATTGCGGCTGTAAAGCCCCATGCCGTTGACGTTTGCAGCGGCGTCCGGGTAGATCAACGATTGAACGAAGAACGATTACTGGCCTTCATGAACCGACTCAAAGGCGCCTGATCCGACCACCACCGCAAATAATCTTCTTCTACGGCCAAAATCTTGTGCCATCTCACCGTGGGCCGAGTCCTACCAATAGAATCGACTCTGCTTGCCCACACAAGGTGGCGGCGCCT
>Ga0070728_10001831_pt1 | contig 29235 bp, 22 predicted proteins | sample tdDd471_FD_66723 | JGI IMG/M metagenome (GOLD analysis project Ga0070728, IMG submission 66723) | Marine sediment microbial communities from the Atlantic coast under amendment with organic carbon and nitrate - tdDd47.1 | ecosystem: Environmental > Aquatic > Marine > Coastal > Sediment | place...
ATCGTTTGTTCTCTTCTGACGTACTTGGCAGGATGGGCTTGGCACTGGCGTAGCCGACGGCCTTCATGCGATTTGCAGGGATTTTCGAGTGTTCGAGAATATACCGCAAGCACCGTGCGGCCCGGGCTGCGGATAACTCCCAATTGGAGCTGTATATTTTTGATTCAACTCGTTCTCCATCCGTATGACCACGAATGATGAGGTTGAAATCAGTCCCTTCCATGGCTTCAATAACCACCAGAAGGCCCTTCTTGGCTTCATCAGTCAACTCAGCCGACCCTTTGGTGAACATGGCCTGATTGCTTAAACGAAGCATGACTCCCGATTTGTCACTACTGACACGAGCCATATTTGCCAAATCCTTAGCCCGGATACTCTTCTTGATCCGTGCGCCAAGTTCGACAATCTGCCTGTTTTCCCTGACACTTCTTCGTTCGGAAAAACTTGTATCTGCATAGGGAACAGCCGTTGCGCCAGCATCGTCATACTGAACACCAAGGGCTTCCTGAATGGAACCAATCATCTTTTTAAAATTGGTAACATCGGTATTGGTAAAAGATAAAAGAAGTACGAAAAAGCACAGCAACAAAGTGACCATGTCAGCGAACGTCGCCATCCACGGTGGAATCCCTTCATCCGGCTTGGGCGGATCGGACTTAACGCCGCCCTGCTGTTCCATTGCTTCCTGTTTAGCCATGCCCTTGCCCTACCATGCATCCCGCTGTGGCATGTGAAGATAAAATTCAACCCGCTGATTTTTCAGTCTGTTTTCATCAGAGTCATTAGGATGTGCCGGACGTGTATCCGCATAACCAACAGCTTTAGCCCTGTTGATCTCGATTCCACCCTCATCAATAATATAATTCAAAGCCATGGCTGCTCGTGCAGCCGACAATTCCCAATTTGATGGATACTTACGCGAAGAAACAGGTCTATCATCGGTATGCCCACGCACGACGATGTTCAGCTTATAATCCTTGAGAACTTTCACAACCTTATCAAGGACTCTTTCTGCTCCATCCGACAATTCAGCAGAACCAGGGACAAAAAGAGCTGCAGAATTGGCACTGAAAACGACACCATCCCTGTCAGCGGTAACCCCCGTCCCCTCTTTCAGCTTCATGTCCTCATCTTCCAACAGGGACTTAATCCGCATGACAACGCCAAGAAGCAGTCGTTCGTCATGCGAGATCTTGGCCGCCATATCCTTAGCGGATTTACTCGTACTGAATTGAGCCATGTCCTCTGAAACAGCCCGAACTTCTTTGGCTCCGAAGGCTCCCTTGATGGACCCCAAGGCATCGCGATACTTCTGCTCGCTCTGCTCGGCAAAAGACAGCAACAAAACAAAAAAACACAAAAGAAGTGTCATCATGTCGGCAAACGTGGCCATCCATGGTGGCAACCCCTCATCGACCGGGGGATCATCCGGGGGGTTCCTACTGACGAGTTCTTCTGCTTGTTGCGCCACATAACCTCCGAATAACGCTGATTACGCGCTTGCCTCGCGCAGTGCGGGAGACAGGAAGGCTTGAAGTTTTTCCTTAACCACTGACGGGTGATCGCCTCGTTGCAACGAGGAAACGCCTTCAATCATGATCTGCATAAACAAGACGTCTTCAGTCGATCTCTCCTCAAGTTTGGTGGCCATGGGAAGAAACATACAGTTGGCCATGACGGCCCCATAAAAAGTGGTCAAAAGCGCGACGGCCATGGCCGGACCAATGGAAGAAGGATCAGAAAGATTGGAAAGCATGTTGACCAAACCGATCAGGGTACCGATCATACCAAAAGCCGGAGCCATGGTACCCATACCTTTGAAAACGGCCTGCCCCTGCCTGTGGCGTTGTTTCATGAACTCAAGCTCAATTTCCATGACGGATCGGACAAGGCCTTCACTGGAGCCATCCACGACAAGCATGACCCCTTTCTTAAGGAACGGATCATCAATGGCAACTTTTTCAAGAGCAATAATGCTTTCTCTACGAGCTGTGTCGGCCAACCCTGTAATAAGACCTATAATTTCAAGTGGATCATTCGACTTGAAGAGTAATGTCTTCATACCAACCTTGATGGCATTGATGACGACACCAAGCGGAAACATGACAAATGTGACCGCAAACGTGCCGCCGATAACGACGACCACCGATGGAATATCAATAAATCCGGCAGCGTTTCCGCCCATGAAAATGGTCGTTATTACAAGCCCAAATGCACCAGCCAGCCCTATTAAAGTTGCAATATCCATATGTTATCTTTTTATTTTTTCGGTGGAGGCACCGATTTTTACTTCATCGTTATCGTAATAGAAATACACATCTTCCAAAAAGTCATCCACTTTCAGAAATGCTGATCCGATGCTTATTTCGACACCAGGTTTAACGACGCCCGGCACCAGGACTTTGCACTCTTCAAGGCGCTCAGTCGCGTAAATACCTTCCCACAATTTGACCTTCAACGCTTTCAGCAAATCCAATTCTTTGATGGCAGATTCCAACTTGGGTTTGAACTCGGCATGGAACTCGTCTCCCTTGTTCAACACCTTTTCAAATGATGCTATATCATCATGAAGAATCTTGATGCGCTTGTTGTATTCTTCATCCGCATGCAATAGCGACGGATTGTAGCCCATAATCAGGGAGGTATCCGTATCCAACCCTCCCCCAAGCTGTCCGCCAATATATATGTATTCGTAAGCACTGACATTTCCACCCGTCAGCCTTCCACCAACGGCCAGACGCTTTCCAGCATAGACATTGCTATGCATGAGAGCTCCCTTAATGAGAATGTCATTCTTTGCCATGAGTGTGGCATATTCACAATAGGCAAGTTTTAGATCATGACCAGCTTCAAGGTACGCGGTTTTGCCCCCCTTGACGCCTCCATGACAATTCAAGTTTCGGGTAGCCTCAACACGAGCCCCCTCAACCTGCCCTGCGATGGTCACTTTCACCCCTCGTACGGCGAATCCAGAACGAATGGAGCCTTCAACCGAAACATTGCCTACAAAGTCAACATTTCCAGTGTGATAATCTACATCACAATGGATTGTCAGGGTCTGTCTGACAACGATCTTTCCCTCTTTGTAACAGACATACCCATCAACAGCGGCAAACAGTTTGTCAGGAAACCTCTGCCTGATGCCGGTACCACGCCCGGCCGGAAAATCTTTATCATCGAAGACAAATCGAGGATCGAATTTCTCCCCGTCTTCCATATCCACCCATTCGGCGATAATATCACCTTTTGAAACGTTGTTGACGAAATTCAACTCATGGTGGTCCACGCTTCCATCGGCCTGTTCTTCAGGCGTAAGCTTGGAAGAATCCCAATCTGGATCAAAATGGTGTTTCAGAAAAAACGGCATGGATACTCTGAGGTAATGCTCTTGGGGTTTTCCATGAAACGATCAGATCGTCGAACAATTCTGTTAAACAAACCGTCTGATATTTCATGGTTTTTGATTTATAGGAACCATATTCAAAATTCATATCATCGTCAACGGCTATTGCCTAACTGTTGCCGCAGAACAATTCATTGTCAGCTATTTCTTTTCTCCCTAAAGATAACGCTTTTTCTGCCGATAATGTACGTAAGAGGCAAATTAGGTTGGGATGATTCGTGTAACACCAGGGAGGGAGACCATGAATATCCCCGAAATCAGCATTGATGTGAAGCAGGAGTTACGTTCGGAGAACGTCACTTCGGCGAAGGCAGTGGATAAGCCGCCGGCACAGCATGAAAAGACTGAGATGCGCATTGACGCGGTCAATGGAGCCAATGAATCCAGTACAGACAAGCAATCCGACGGTTATACCAAGGAAGAACTTACAGCACTCATTGCCGAGGCTGAAAAGCATCTCGAGACAAATGACGTCAAATTGAAGTTCAACATCCTTGAAGAGAACGATACTGTTCAGGTCGAAATCGTTGATTCCGACGGCAAGACCATCCGAAAGATTCCCGATGACGATTTAGTCAAATTGAGTCAGTCCCTCAAGAACTTCGGACAGGGATTTCTCGACACAGTATCGTAAAATCTCAAGCGCCAACGCCACCATATTACGCCCCAGCCAAAGCTCGGGGCGTCTATGGCGTTTTCACTTTTCTAACGAACTTGCCAACCGAAAACGGCTGAGGCATACTTAGGACAAGGAATTCCATCACAACGGAGGTTTCCATGTCCGATATCAGCATTTCGACCGACACCATACAGTCCATTTCCATGGACAATCTGCTGTCAGGTCCCGAATCCGTTGGCGAAGACAGTAGCATCATAGCTTCCGGCATGAATAAGGGCGGTATTGACTCCATGGAACAAGCAGTAGCCGGCCTGGAAGTAGCCTCCAGAACAGAAGAATTTTTCGGTTCCGGCACAGATTTCAGTTCCACTGGAACAGATGTCGATATTCAACAGGCTGTCAGCTCTACGCTAGATACTGGTATAGGGAGCATCGCTGACGAAATTGCCTGATCAACACAGTCTTTGTTTGATAAAAAAAGGCCCTCGTCCTTGGACGAGGGCCTTTAATTTTTCATTTGAGGCAGCGGTTACCACTGCTTTTTGCGTTGTTCTTCAAGTGCAGCTTCCTGCTCGTCGAAGGAATCAAAACCAGCATGGCGCATGGCGTCAGTCACAGTATTGTGCCAGTCCCAGCTGGCGTAGATGACCGGCTTGTGGAAGATAGCACGGAACTGCTCCATTTCCTGACGGTAGAACTCTTCCTTGGGGGTTTCTATGTGGTCACGAAGCTGTTCGCCGAAACGATCCAGTTCACCCTCGTACCATTCCATAAAATCTTCAGGAGATTTGTACTTCTTCAAGATATGGCCGTAGCTGTTGGCTTCAAGCAGATCCTGAAGATTATTCATGTGCTGTTTCTTGAGCCAGGCACCCAAATCACGGGTCTTGATATCCTCAGCCTCAATAGCTGCCATATCGATTTTGGTCTGACGATATGTATCAGGAACCACTGAAGCGGAAACGATACCGGCAATAGCGACTAATCCACGGAGAATAACGCTATTGGACACGCCCTGTCCGCAGAAACCGACCTTTTTGCCAACTTTTTGTCCGGCAAAGATCGCAGACAAGATAGCCCAGACAACTGCAGGATCTTCCTCGTCATAGATATGCTGCAGGCTCGCGTTATCACGGTCCGTAGCCAGTACCATCTGTGTCATATCATTAGAACCGATGGAGAATCCGTCAACTTCCTTGAGGAACTCCTTGCACAGCACCGCGTTACTCGGGATTTCAGCCATGAGAATGACCTTGAGATCGTCCTTGCCGGATTCCAGATTGTGCACCTGCTTGAGATACCGCTTCATGGAGCGGGCTTCTTCCAAGGTACGAACAAACGGGAACATGATGGACAGATTTTTACTGCCGTAAATGCCCCGTGCAAGCTTGAAGGCTTCCAGTTCCCAATCATGAATATTGCGGGATACACCGCGATACCCGATCATGGGGTTGTCTTCATGAGCCTCGAACAACAGTCCACCAAGCAAATTCCTGTATTCATTGGATTTGAAATCAGTGGTTCGGTAAACGATATCACTGCCATAGAAAGCCATGGCAAAGAGAGCCAAGCCTTGAGACAGAGTCTGAATATAGTTTTCCTTGCCTGTGGTGTAACCACGAGTTTCGAGGAGATGCCGGATACGGTCAGGCAAAGTTGCCACTTCGTCCATTTCGGACTTGAGCCCCATTTTGAGGGCCACTTCCTCGCGCAGACTGGTAATTTTGTCGAGGTAGGCAACGAACTCTGATTCTTTTTTCAGTCGCTCAACATATTCAGTCACGGTTTTTTCGTGCTGTTGGCGAATCTTCCATGCCTCTGATCTTATTTCCGGCTCGGATTCCAGCATATCATGATACCCAAGGACCACGGAAACATGTGCTTCGGGATCAATGGATGTCTTGAGGATATCCAAACGTTCTGTCGCCAAAGAGATATGATCGTCCAACTTGTGGTCCATCTCACGCAGACGACGGTGCATGGCCAGGACTTCGTCCGTACTACGCGCGGTCTCCTGCTCAGCCAGAGCTTCCATTTGGGCAGTCAGGCCGGTGATAAGACCAACATATTCGCGAAGTTTGAGCGGCATGGTAATCAAACCGGATGCAAGCTGTTCTTTCATGACTTTGGTCAGTCGCATATCCATCTGTTGGATTTTCTCTTCCACCAAATCATTCAGAACGTCCTTATCATAAGCTTCGAGAGCCATGGGATGGACGCCGATGTTACCGAGCATAAACTCGGCACGAAGCAGACCGATTTCAAAATCAGGCACTTCACGAAGGCGAGACAGGAACAAAGCCTGACCAACGTCAGCCAGAATCAGACCGACCTTTGTCTTGGTAGTGGGCAATTCTGCAACATTGATCTCTCCGCCCACTTCGACCAGCGGCAGTTCACCGCGATAGACCTTGCCTCGAGAACCATCGACCGTAACCTGCTGGCCTTCAAGGGACCGCAGGGCCTCAAGACGCTGGATACCGATAATAGCCGGGATGCCCAGTTCACGGGAAGTAATAGCCGCATGACTGGTATCACCACCAACATCGGCCAAAATAGCGGACGCGATGCGCATTCCGGGAACCATGTCCGGGTCAGTACGCTCAGCGGCCAGAATATCACCTTTGTTAATCTTGTTCAGTTCGAGAGCAGAACGGAGATACTTGACCGTACCCTGCCCTGCTCCACGAGATGCCCCATTGCCTTCAAGGATGACTTCGGCCGAAGCAATGGCCTTCTTGTCAACTTCAAGGCGGCGCATAAAGATTGTATTAGGATGCTGCTCAAAATCCTCATTCCAACGAGTCTCAGGACGGGCCTGGACAAACCAGAGGCGGTCAGACTTGTCGATACAGAACTCGGAGTCCATGATCATGCCGCCGTATGCCTTGGAAATGGCTCGTACACCCTGTGCAACCATTTCAGCCTGAGCAATGGAAAGAGCCCAACGATTGACCTCGTTGTCCGGCACTTTGACCACCTGGGTCCCGCTACCGTCTTCCTTATAAATGATCTTCTTTTCCTTGCACCCCATGTAACGGATAACGACTTCACGTCCGCCATCACGCTGGAATACATAGAACTTATCAGGAGTAACCATGCCGCCAACAACAGCCTCGCCCAAACCGTAGCTGGCGTCGACGGACACCAGATCATTACGATCGGTACCACGGCAACCAGTGGCCGTATCCGCACTAAACGCCGTACCCGAAATAACCGGATTGATCATACGCATAATACAAACGGACAAGGAGGTATGCTCGATTGCCCACTCTTTCTTGGCAAGTTCAGCGATGGCAACATCGCCGGTTTCCTCGGCCTTTGTGATAGCGTCGAGAATTGCCTCACGGCGATAGGTCATGGAACGCAAGTTGTAAGCGGAAGCACAATCCCAATGGTATGCTTCCAGGCACTCATCAGCACCAACGATATTTAAATACGTATCCTGCAACCCGGCAAAAGCCTTTTTACGACTATCTTCACCAGCAGCGGATGAACGCACGGCAACTGGAACATCGTCCAGACCTGCTTCTTTACATATGGAGTTATATGCGCCCATGACTTCCTTGCCGATTTGGGCAGGAACCTCAACGGACAAAATGGCGGACTGGACCAGAACCGACCGCATACGAAGCTGATCAATACCTTCAGGAGAGGTCGCAAACCCTTCAACGACATTGTTGACGAAGGTACGCAATTTGATGGGGGTACCTGATTGTTTTTCAGACTGTTCCCGGATCTTCTTGCCAACATCACGCACAAACTGCTGTAAATATTCTGAATCTTCGTTAACTTCGTCAGAACTCCAGTCAATCTTGTTGTACTCCTTGTCCACAGTGGAACGGACAACAGCAGCATTGACCTTGGTTTCATCAAGAATGTGGTGAAATACGTGTGATGAAATAGCTCTGAATTCGGGAGCTCGAATTCCCGGAATCTGACTGATGATGGCGGTGTTGTAGTTTTTTCCGCCTACGAGAAGTTCGGCTTCTTCACCGATCTTCTTAATGTCGGCCCCATTCAGGACCAACTTTTTTTGGAGACTCTCAGTTTTCGCCCCGGCTTTGCTGGTAGTCGCCTTTTCGGCGGGCTTTTTCTGGGTCTTGGCCATCATTTCCTCCTGGAAAGTCCCTACGATGAACGGAAAAGAATCACTCTCCGCTCCGAGGTCTCTGACTTTCTACTATTTAGATTTAATACTAAAAAGAACAATCAAGACTTGAGCTTCGAATATCCGCTTACAGGGTATCAGACCTGTTCGTCAATGAAACTATTGGTTGGACCATTGAGCCAAAAAACCACAATTCAACATCGATATTTATCCACACACACCGGCACCCTACAACTTATCACAACAAAAAAAACAAGGCCGACACGCAGTTACTACGCATCGGCCTATTACTCACTATGAAGCTCTAAAAATCGAGCTTATTTTCTATAACTAAACCAATTTATCATACCTGACAATTTTCTTAAATTTTCTGACCACAGTTGGGGCAGAAATTACACTCTTCACCAGGTACGTCGAATTTGCATGTCGGACAGACTCCCACTTCGGGGCCAAGCTCGACTATCAGCTCACCTTCAACCACCGGAATCATCTTTTTGTCCTCGGTGTATTTGGCGGACTTGATAACACGTCGAACCGTACCGTCAATTGCTGCGGTTACGGCTTTCTCCTGCTTCATAATGGAGATGTTGAACAGCTCTTCGCCCGCCTTGACCTTGTCACCGGGCCTGACGTGCGTCACCCACAAATCGCCATTACTGGGCGAACCAACATGGTAATCATTGGCAGGGTCAGCCATCTCAGTAGTTTCCTTGCCCCCAACGTCAGGTTCAGCAACCTTAACCTGATGACTCATGATTTCTGAATCAAGCACGTACCTGACAACGGCCATACCATTCTCATCCGGTTCGGAGATATCCAGAATACGCATACGATGCGGCTTCATGCAGTTACCCTGGAAGTGAAGGACTTCACCCTTCTCCAAGCCTTCAAACCAGACATCGACAGGCAGATTGTTGATATTGCCAAACTTCTCGCAGAAGTCGATAGTCGTAATGGCATCACCAGGATGATTGAGGTACATAACGAATTCTTCGTCAGTAGGATGCCGGTGCAGACGAGTTTGCAATGCCTGCTTCTCCGCCTCCAAATCCACATCGACCAAAGTAGTCAATGGAGATTCCTCAGTACGTTCCTTGATGGCGATTTCCCACCCTTTACCGAATGCAGACTGGTAAACCCAGTCTGCCGGGAAGCCGAGAGGCAGCTTGCCGAACTTGCCAAGCAGCAAATTACGGAAGGCGTCATTGGAGTCGCGATACAGAGCGAGTCTGGCCTCACGCTCGAGATTGGTGAGATCGTCTTCCTTACACAAGGTAACGATATCCAGAATATTCAAAAGTCTCCGCACCTCGCGCTTGCCACCACGCTTGTATGCACCGGTGACAGCCAAGAAGGCGGTATTCCAGGTAATCTGGGAACCGGGAGTGACATCGTGATAACGAACGACTTTACGCGTGCCTTCAAGGAACTTGAGCATGTATGGCAAAAGCTTGATGTAGCCTTGCTTGAGGGCTCCTTCCTGTGAAGAAGAGGTTGCACCGCCAGGCATGCCGTGACGGACAACATCATGATCAATACCCTGGAAATAAGGCGCTGTATAACGGTCGTAATACGGCATGATCTGCTTGAGCTTAAAGTTGGTTGCCCGGATCATATCCTTATCAAGATGCGTCTTCAGGCCGATCTCATCTTCAATGTATGCAGCAGTGGACAGAACTTCGCCCTGACCATACCAGCGTACGGATGCGCCAATAGCCACGTCCACAATATGTGCACCCGCGTCAGCTGCCGCCCCCATGGTGGGAACGAAAAGTCCATCGGTGTAATGGCGATGACTGTGAATAACCAATTCCGGGTATTTGGCACGGATAGTGGCGATAAGCTCTCGCATGAATCTGGGCGGACAAACACCGGCCATATCCTTGAGACCGAGAATGATCATTTTCTCAGTCTGCTTCTTGGTGACACCACCGGCATCAGCACACATGGCAATGATGGAATCAGTAACTTGCAGATACCGATCCACCCCAAAACCCTTGGCCCACGACAATGAAATGGCAGGCTCAAAGATATTCCGCGTGGAATTCATGGCGACCTCTGCAAAAGGCCGCATGTTTTCGACGTGGTTCAGGAAATCAAAACAACGGATGATTTCATAATGCTCATTGATCATCTCGCCGGTCAGCCGCATGACATTCTTCGGCTGAGGCTTGTAGCCCAACACATTGGTAGACCGAACGAGAATCTGCTTGAGGGTATTGGGTGCGAACTTGTTCCACTCTGCCGCTTCGGCAAACGGGTAAGTCATGTTCGCAAGCATGGCCACATGAAAATGTGCCCCGCCGCCGTTCTCAAGAGAGAAGAAACCACATTTATCCAAAGACGGACCAACAATACGATCTTCAGCCAAACGGAAACGGTTACCGCTGTTGGACTGGGTGATATCGCGGGTGGTGGTATCAGTCATGTGGACAATACCGCTTTCACGATCTGTACGGAGTGTATCTAAGATAGCATCCCGGTCCATTTCGCGAGAAAAGCGGGATTCGAATCCAGTAGACCTTTCAGGAGGTTCGACCAATTCGAAACGACCGACTCGCTTGTCTTCTCGTCCACGATAATCGCCCAACTGAACATACTTATTGTATCCCAGAGCCGAAATCTCGGCCACAAGTCGCATCATACGCAAGGAATCCGGCTCACGATCAGAGTAATCCATGAGTTCGGTATAATTCTGACGAACAAAATTGGTATCGTAATCAGCATCAACGAATTTTTTTTGATCAATGATCTTGCGATGGAAGGGAAGCGTCGTTTTCAGCCCACCAATCATATATTCACGCAAGGAACGCTTCATCAACGCAACGACCTTCTCCCATGAATTACCATAGGAAATCAGCAAAGAAGCTGCGGAATCGTAGTTTGACGGGAAGCGGTAACCATCACCAATGCAGGAGTCGATACGGATACCCTGGCCACCCGGCGATACGTATCGGGTGATACGTCCGGAGTTGGGTTCAAAATTCTTCTGCGGGTCCTCGCAGTTGATACGACACTGCATGGCCCACTGATATGGCTTGGTATCCTCGTCGTTCAGACGCAGCTTGGAGCCAAAAGCGATAGCGATCTGCTCTTCAACCAAGTCGATACCATACCTGCATTCTGTGATGCCGTGTTCCACCTGCAAACGGGTGTTGACTTCAATGAGATACGGAACGCCATTTTTATCCACCAAGAACTCAACAGTAGCCAAGGAATAGTACCCTACTGCCGAGACAAGACGTCTGGAATATTCCTTGAGCTGCGCGCGCAATTCCTCGGTGTACTTGGGCCACGGAGAAGGCGTGATCTCAATAAGCTTCTGGTGGTTACGCTGAACAGAACAATCTCGTTCATCAAGACAGAATACGTTGCCATATTGGTCGGAAATAACCTGAATCTCAATATGGCGAACAGAAGTCAGCAATTTTTCAACATAGAGACGCGGGTTGCCAAACGAGGCCTGCGCCAGAGCTGAAGCCTTGGAAAAGGCGTTTTCAAGATCCTCATCCTGATAAACCTCGTAAATTCCACGACCGCCGCCGCCGCCTTCAGCTTTAAGCATGACAGGAAATCCGATTTCCTTGGCGATTTCGCGGGCTTCAGGAATGGATACAGCCCCTTCGGAACCGGGAACGACCGGAACACCCTGCTCAATGGCAAGATTACGGACAGCGACCTTGTTGCCAAGGATACGCATGGGCTCCTGCTCGGGACCGATAAAAATAATCCCGGCTTCCTTGCATTTGGCAGGGAAAGAATCATCCTCGGCACCAAATCCCCAACCGGGATGAATGGCGACGACGTCTTTAGCTTTGGCTTCACGAATGACTCGGTCCAGATCGAGATAAGCGCGAGGATCGGAACCGAGCATAAGCAGCTCATTGGCTCCCGATGTCGCGGGGGAGGTTTTATCAACATCTGTGGCGGTCATAATCGCCTTGGCGTTGAACATTTCAGTAATGGAACGGCAAATGCGCCGGGCCGGGATACCCCGGTTGGCTACAAGTATGCGCTTCCCTTTGACCTCTTCAAGCACCTCTTCAAAGGACTTCGGCTTCATTGAACTCACTGGTCTCCTGGACAGAAATAACTACACACGGTATTGAACCGCCCCGCAACAAGCGGGATTTAGAGAGGAGAAATCGAACCTGAAAACAGAACCGTTTCTTCTCCACCACGCAAAACAACGAGGCCACCTTGAGGGGAAAGGCCCACTATTACGGCCTCATATGGATCTAGGTTCCCTTCACGGACCTGAACGGTTTGTCCCATCCAGGCCAGCCTGTTCTCAATCATGCGAATAAATTGAGTCGGCGAAATCTCGTCGAGCATGACTGCATACACATTTTCCCCACGACTTACAAGGGTTTCAAGGAGGGTCAACGGACCGCCCGAGAAGGATGAAATTGTGACAGTTCCCGCAGGAGCCGAACAATCATCGCGCATTAGCGCATCTTCAGGACATCCTGCTAGATTCAATCCTAAACCCAAAATTATGATTCCATCTCGCTCTTCAATGAGCATCCCACCAACTTTTCGGCCATTTTGAAGAATATCGTTCGGCCATTTAAGCTGAATTGAGGCTCCCAAAGACTCCAAGACATCAGCAAACAAAGACCCTGCAACCAACGGCAGCAGGTTTGACGAAGATTCGACCCAAGGCCCATCGATCGGCGCTTTCGGTAAAACGATGGAAGCATGCATATTGCCGGGTATGGACACCCATGGCCGACGAAGTTGCCCCCGACCGCCCTCTTGAACAACACTGACAACGGCCCCCCAATCACTCAGAAGACCATCTTCCGCCATCTTGCGAGCCAACTCCATGGTAGTCCCACATTCGGGAACGACAACAACGGTCGAATCAGAATCCTGGCATGCATGAAGCCATTCACGGCCAGTGCCACATTCATTGCCGCAAACGCGCCATGGCCCAAGGGAGGCCATATCAACACTCCATGAAACATGGGTTTCGGCCAGCTGTTCTGGCGTACCTTTTGCGAGAAAAATACCTTGTGGAATCATGAGTTACCTTATGCTATCGTGTCGGTCATGCAAATTTACCTGGCTGGCGGCGCTGTCCGCGACCTCCTGCTCGGCAGGACCATCCATGACAGAGACTATCTTGTCATGGATGCAACCCGTGATGAATTCATGAAAACCTTTCCCGCTGCCACTGAAGTCGGCTTGGCGTTCCCTGTCTTCATACTGGACAGAACTGAATTCTCATTCCCTCGCGCAACAACGCTCTCTAAAGAATTAAAATCCCGTGACCTGACTGTCAATGCTCAACTACTGAATAAAGACGGTGAATTGATCTGCCACCCGAAAGGATTGGAAGATCTGCACGACAAAATACTCCGCCCAGCTTCGGAACAGGCATTTCACATCGACCCGCTCCGGGTATTCCGTGCGGCCCGATTTTGGGCACAACTCCCGGATTTCACGCCTCATACAGAATTAAAAGACAGTATGCGATCTGTGGCTCACGCAGGCCTACTTGCTTCTCTGGCCCCAGACCGTATAGGCCAGGAAGTGTGCAAGATGCTCTCAGCACCGGCACCGGGAAACTTCCTGCGACTGCTCGCGGAAACAGACTGCCTGTCTCCATGGTTTGAGGAATTTCGTAATGCCTCGACTATTCCTGCGGGGCCATCTCCTTACCATGACACACACGTTCTGGAACACATTTGTCGAACCATGGACTCTTTGGCTGGTGACATGACAGCCGTTTGGATGGGACTGTGTCATGATCTTGGCAAGACTTTGACTTTAAAAGAAAAACTACCAAAGCATCACGGTCATGATCACGCAGGCATCCCCCTTGCAGAGACCCTTGCAAACCGTATTCGCCTCTCAAATCGTCTCAAGACCGCGGGAATGAAAGCGGCACAATGGCATATGACTGCCGCCCGATACGATGAGTTACGCTCTGGCACTCAAGTGGATCTGCTCATGGACACACACCTTTCAGGAGTTCTAGCCCCTCTCTTTGAACTCGTGCGAGTGGATCACGACAATGATTTTCGAAGCCGTGCCCGAAGAAATCTCACAACCATTCTTGGTGTAAAACTCAAGCCGGAAGACAGAAATCTTGGCGCAAAATCTGGTGAAAAACTTCGATATCTCCGAGCACAGACCTTGGTTCGTCGAGCTCGTAAATAACGAATCAGTTTTGACAAAAAACCTTAGAACATATATGTCTGTATTATCCTGAAAAGCAAAGTAGTTACATCATAAACTAAGCATCGCAATGAAATGGAGAATCGCTAATGAGACTTGTCACCCGATCCGACTTTGACGGCCTGGCCTGCGCTACTCTTCTCAAACACCTTGGCCTCATAGACGATTATCTCTTTGCCCACCCCAAGGATCTACAGGACGGCAAAGTTGAAGTGACCCCTAAAGACATACTTGCCAACGTCCCATATGTGGCAGGATGCGGACTGTGGTTTGATCACCACACCAGTGAAAAAGATCGCTTGGGCGACATTGAATTCGAAGGCGAAAGCAAACCTCTCCCGAGTTGTGCTCGCGTAATCTATGAATATTACGGTGCAGACAAATTTCCAAAATCATTCAATGATCTTATGACTGCCGTGGACAAGGTGGATTCCGCAGACCTGACACCAGAAGAAATCATGTCCCCTTCTGGCTGGATTCTTTTGGGATTCGTCATGGACCCGAGAACCGGGCTGGGACGTTACCGAGATTATCGCATCAGCAACTATCAACTCATGCTGGACATGATCGAATACTGCCGGTCCATGACCGCCGAAGAAATCATGGAACAGCCTGACGTCAAGGAACGGATCGACAAGTATTTTGCTGATGAGCCCAAATTCATTCAGATGCTCAAAGACAATACGACTGTCCATGATAACGCAGTGGTCCTGGATCTCAGGGACCAGGAACCGATATACTGCGGCAATCGTTTCATGATCTACACTCTGTTCGACCAGTGCAATGTCAGTATTCGCGTCATATGGGGCTTTAAAAAACAAAACGTTGTTTTCACCGTAGGCCACTCAATTCTCAACCGCACAAGTAATACGGATGTTGGCTCACTGATGCTCTCGTTTGGTGGCGGCGGCCATCGTGCAGTCGGCACATGCCAAGTCCCGGAAGGTTCCACATCGGAAACCCTCAAAAAATTACTCGAACGAATTAACGCAGACGGATAATCTGCAAAAGTCGGCTAATATTGAAGCAAATCAGTTCACCAGACTCTCTCAATAACAACGGCACATTGATAAAAGTTCAACAACGCGGCATAAAACAGTTTTTATGCCGCGTTGTTTTTATCTGGATACATTTTAAATCGGACTTTACGTACTTTTTTCTCAATAAACTGATGACGGCGGCACATTTACGTTGATTCGTATGCGCAAACCCACTATAAGATGCCTCCATATAAGTAATGTAATCAGGAGCTCGACATGCTGCTTAATGAACACAAGAGCAAGATTCTTTTCAAGAAAGCCGGCGTCCCCACCCCAGAGGGTATTGCCGTCCATCCGGGCGAAGAAAACAACTTCAACCCAGACTTCCCTCTGCCGTGGTTCCTGAAATCACAGGTACTTACAGGAGGACGCGGCAAAGCTGGTGGCATTCTTCGCATTGATGAAGCTGCAGACTTCCCGGCAACCGCACGAACCCTCTTCTCTCTGGACATCAAAGGCCACTCCGTGCCGTTCATCCGAGTCGAACCCGGTTCAGACATCGCACGGGAATTCTACATTTCCCTGACGGTATCCCGCGAACGCAAATGCATCCTGCTGACTGTGGGGCGTGAAGGTGGCGTTGAAATCGAGAACCTCGGTGCAGACAACCTGCTCGTTCAGGAGATCAAGCTTCCTGGCGGACTGACTCCTCACCAGATCAGGGCAGCTTTCTTTCACTTGGGGCTTGAAAAAGAACAACTCAAAGACTTTGCCGCATTACTGACAGCTCTTTTCAATGGGATGCTCGACAACGGCCTGCTCATGGCCGAGATCAACCCTCTGATCATTACTCCGGACAATCAGTTTGTCGCTCTGGACGGCAAGGTGGAAATCGACGACAACTACGCCGAAATTGACCCGAAAATGGAAGCCTACTACCAGCGCGAACATGCCACGCCGGAAGAGAACGAAGCCCGCGACGCGGGGCTCTCTTTCGTCAAACTCCCCGGCTGGGTTGGCCTGATGGTCAACGGCGCGGGACTGGCAATGGCGACCATGGATCTGCTCAACTTTTCCAAGCTACCTGCCAGCAACTTCCTGGACCTGGGCGGAGCGGCTGATCAAAAACGCATGGAGACAGCCTTGGAACTGCTCTTTGGCGACGATCAGGTCAAAGCGATTTTCATCAACCTTTTCGGTGGAATACTTTCTTGTGAAAAGGTCGCACTCGCCATGAAAGGTGCCCTCAAGGGCAGAGCTCCGAAAAAGCCTATTGTGGCTCGCATGTCCGGTAAAGACGCCAAGTCAGGTCTGGAAATCCTCAAAAATCTCAATGTGGACGACCTGCACATGGCCGCAGACATGAAGGAGGCCATTAGTATTCTGGCCACACTCAAACCTGCGGACGCACAAGTTATCAACTTCCCGACTCCCATGGACAGTCCTGCCGGGCAAACACCTGAACCTGTCGGCTACACCAGCGATGCAGTGTTCGGCATTGACAAGGACACCCCCATTCTCGTTCAGGGCATTACCGGGCGTGAAGGCCAACTCCACACACGCCTCATGCAGGAATATGGAGCAAACGTGGTGGCCGGTGTTACCCCATTCAAAGGCGGGCAGGAAGTACTTGGCGTGCCGGTGTACAACTCCATCGCCAAAGCAAAACGTTCTCATGAAATTGGAGCGAGCATCATCTTTGTACCACCCAGAATGGCCGCAGATGCTGTTTCCGAAGCAGCCTCCAACAACATTCCATGGGCCGTGTGCATCACAGAAGGTATAGTCCAGCACGACATGCTTTCCACATTCGAACAAATCAAAGACTCTCCGACCCGCGTTGTTGGACCGAATACTCCCGGACTTATCGTCCCCGGTTTGACCAAAATCGGTATCCTGCCTACTACCCCATTCATTCCCGGTCCCGTGGCCGTGCTTTCTCGCAGTGGCACCCTGACCTATGAAGTGGCGGACCGCTTAACTTCAGCCGGCATCGGACAATCCCTGTGCGTCGGTATTGGCGGAGACCCGTTCATCGGCGTCAATTTTGTAGATATGTTCGAAATGATTCGTAATCACGATGAAACGAAGGCTGTGGTCGTTCTCGGTGAAATCGGCGGACAGGCCGAAGAAAATCTGGCGGAATATGTCATGAAAACCGGATTCGACAAGCCCGTCATATCTTTCATTGCAGGGCAGACGGCTCCTCCCGGTAAACGACTGGGTCACGCCGGTGCGATTCTTGAAAAAGGCGGCGGTATCAAAACCAAGCTCGAAACCATGAGCAAAGCAGGATTCGCTATATGCCCCAGCCTTGAAGCCGTTGCAGAAATAACTGCCAAGGTACTGAAGTAAAAAAATAGGAAAGCTGACTCTATTCGGAATCGAACAGTTCAGCCAATCTCCTAAAAGCTTGTTCACTCCCAAATTCGGCAATAACGCGCTGACGCCCGTTGTTGCCGAATTCTTTTAGACGCTCAGGGGAAAGAATCAGTGACTCAATTTTATCAGCAAAATCCGTGACATCTTCCGGTGTTGCCAACAATCCCGACTCACCATCCGCAATGACTTCCGGATTGGAACTGACATCGAATGCCACCACAGGTTTCCGCGTCGCCTGTGCCTCAACCAGAGTGTATCCAAACCCTTCCCACAAAGCGGAATGAGCCAAGAGATCAACAGACTGGTAAAACCCTTTCATATCTTTAACAAAACCCAGAAAGAATATGGTCTTCCCAAGTCCACGAGTTCGGGCGTAATCCTTCAACTCGGCCTCTAGCTCCCCGGTTCCTGCTATAAGCAGTCGGACATCATGACCTCGTTCCTGAAGCATCCTGACAGCCTCGATGACCAAGTGCTGCCCCTTCTGCCGTGTCAGCCTGCCCGCATTCCCTATAACAAATTCCTTTCCGATGCGCTGATATGCAGGATCGGAAGAACGCGCATCATACGAGTCAAAATCGAACCCATTATATATGATCGTCACCTTGGAGGGGGCGATAAGATCAGGGTTTTCCTTGAGGACAAGACGCCTTGTCTCATTAGAATTGCACACCAGCCGTGTTATGACAGATTTAAAAAGAAAGCGGTTGAAAGCGGAATTCCTGACAGGCACAGCAATTCCACGGCGATAAATAATATTGCGAACGCCAGCGCAACGGGCTGCCATCCCCCCGGCCTTGACGTCGTTGGGCAGGGAAAAAACAACGGAATCGATGGAGTTTCTCCTGAAAAGCAGGATCAACTGCACCATCATCAGAGGGTTGAGAAAACTCAGATTAGTGACAGAAAATCGATGAACAACTATATTTTCAAGCCCTTCGAGACGGTCGCCAAGTACACTCTTCTCGTTCGCAACAACATGGACGGCATACCCATTACGGCTGGCGATACGGCTGTTCTCATACACCCAGTGTTCACCACCACCCCACGCCTTGCTCGTGTTAAAAAAACAGACCGCTTTCAAGATTTCCTCCAAAACAAAACTGTACGTTTCCAAAGGCGTGCACCCTAACCGAACTTATCAGAGAGAGGCAAGCACGAAAACACACGTCCTCCCGGACGCAATCTACCGCCGTCAATACGACAATCACCATGCTATCGGAATTTACCGTCCAAAATCAAATGAGAAAAATAACCCACGACAAAAGCCGCATAGAACGGAATGAAGTCTCGTACAGCATCAGGCATCTGCATGAAAAATGGAACGGCCAGAATAGGGACAGGCACTAACAGCATAGCCCACCACGTATGTGTCCACCCTCGATGCGAGCCCACTGCCGGTAGCATGGAAAAAAGGCCGAACCAGGCAGCCCAGACATACAAGCCTCTGATTATCAAAGCCAAATCCACCAGAGTGAAAACCGCATAGTACAGGTTTTGCCCTTTTGAATTGGTGTCCACATCCGGAAAAAGTGCCCCCAACAGACAAAAGCCGATCAGCCCACTGGCCTGAAGCGGATCAAAAACCAACCACCCCAATAAAATAGCGCCAACCAGTCCCATCACACCGAAGAACAGGCCTCCGGCAAGATGTCCTTTGTAATCAGGCATGCATCACCATACGATAGGAATTTGAAAATTTAGGGCTGAAAAGACTAGGGAGTGCAAACACTTCGCAGAATAAACTGCCGAGCTTCTTCGTACAAAGTCGGAATCTTATATGGCGTCAAAAAACGAGTACGAACAGCACCAACAATGCTTCCATAGACCATGAAGGCCGTCTGGGATACAGGCAGATCCCTCAGCGAACCATCCTCAATGCCCCTGCTCAAAAACTCTTCAATCATATCAATAAGCTCTCGAAATTTTGCACCAATTTTATCCCGATCAAGATCAGGATTATCATCGCTAAAAGGAGAACACCGAATAATAGTCGGAAAAGTCTTCTCATTCTCAATTGTAAAATCCAGATATGCCCCGATAAACGCGCCGAGAGCATCACATCCGGACTTGCAATCATCTGTCTTTGCACGCAGTTCGGTGATCATTGTATCGATCAACTCACTCCCCGCAACCATGAAGAGATTTTCCTTGGATTCAAAATAATGAAAGACCAACCCCGAGGCCACTCCTGCCTGTTCAGCGACCATTTTCATGGTCGTTCCGGCATATCCACTCCGAGCGAATATTTCCTGGGCAGCTCTCAGAATCTTTTCTTTCTTCCCTATCGACACTTTTCCCTCCGAAAATTCGGTATACGTGCAAATTCTTGCCATTTCTTAGTACGCTCGTACTGTTTGTTCAAGCGGTATTTCCCGTAAAGCACACAAAAAAGGCGGTAGCCAAAGCCACCGCCTTACTTTTTGATTCTTGGTGAGCTTACATAGAGTCAGAGGACTGCAACTCTTCAATCTGCTTGTCGATTTCCTTCTGCAGTCGGGACGGAAGGCCCATGATGTCAGTATTCAGGAAGCCACGGACAATGGTCGAGGTTGCCTCGTCCTCGTCCAAACCTCGCGCCATGAGGTACTCAATCTCTTCCTGCGCGATTTTACCGACAGACGCTTCATGAGAGAGTTCCACGCCCTCCTCGGTACCATCCAGTTCGGGGATGGCCCAAATGCGGCCGCCACCGAGGATAAGTCCCTGACATTCAAGGTGTCCTTTACTCGGCACATGATGCGCACCGATATGGCCACGATTGATGATCGTACCGCCGGAAGAAATCGTCCGGGCGATGATCTCACACCGAGTGTGCGGGGCATTCATGATGACCCGATTGCCCATGTCCAGATGAGAACCTTCAGGAGCCACCACAACGGAATTGAAACGAGCCACGGAATGAGGGCCGTTCATTTCGATGGACGGATACATCTGCAGATCTTTGACCGGCTTGAGCAAAACGTAGTTGGACAGGAACTTGCCGCCCTCTTCCACCACACCTGCGGACCGGGGGCGGACAGCAACATCTTCGCTCCAGTTGTGCACCATGGTGAAGGTCAGGGATGCATTCTTTTTGACAAAAAACTCGGAAATACCCAGATGCGCCCCGGCCTTGGTTCCATGTGCCACGGAACAACCGGTTATGATGTGCGCCTCGGCTCCCTCTTCAATAATGACGAGGTTGTGCACGTTCTGACCAACATTCTCGGACTTGAGCATGAGACAGGACTGAATGGGATCCTTAATCTTTGCACCGGCCTTGACGCGAATGAAATATCCGCCATGCAGGTTGTCATAAGCGGATTTGGTGAACTCATCCTTGTCCTTGTCAACCAGCGTCCAATAATATTCCTTAAGGCCATCATATTTCTTGAGGGCATCCTTGATGTCCATGATCTCGACACCATCGTCATTGGACTGACAGTGCACGGCAGACTGGTCCATCTGCAAATAGGAAGCGGAACGTGTGCTCAAATCGGAAACGACGCCAGCCATGAGAAGCTGGTCTTTGTCCTCTTCGGACAAGACGGACAAATCATTGATGGCCTCCTGCTGAAGACCGTCAAACTTAAAATTGGTAAGATCGACTTTACTCATATCTATCTCCTTCACGAGGAGTTGCTAGTTCATGCAGCGGACACATTCCTGGTAGCCATGCTCCCGGATGTGGTCCAGAATGTCCCTGGGACGGCCTTCACAACACAGATGGCCCTTATACAAAACCTGTCCGCGGTCAGCGTTGACGTAATCAAGGATGTACCCAGTATGGGTGATGATCAATCCGGCCGTCTTTGTCTGCTCTTTGCGCTCGCGCAAGCTCAGGTCCGGTGTGACATTGTAATTACCGTCCAGCACGTCACGGGCAACTTTGCCCACCAACTGCATGTTTTCCATGTCTACGCCGGATTCAGGTTCGTCAAAAAGCACGAGATCAGGCTGCTGAGCCATAAGCTGAAGCAATTCAGAACGTTTGATTTCACCACCAGAGAAACCTGAGTTGATGTCACGATCCAAAAATTCAGTCATATTGACAGTTTCGGCCAGTATTTCGGGATTCACTGCGCCCTTACGAGAACACATCTTGACCAGATGGCGTGTACGCAAGCCGTGAATCGTCGGAGGCCGCTGAAAAGACATGCCAACGCCAAGGCGTGCCCGTTCGTACATGGGAGCCTCGGTGATGTCCTGTCCTTTGAAAAAGATCTTACCTTTAGTGATATTATATCCGGCAAAACCCATCAGAGCCATAAGGAGAGATGTCTTGCCTGAACCGTTTGGTCCAAACAAAATAAACGTTTCTCCCTCGTTTATCTGGAGATTGATCCCCTTGAGGACCTCTTTATCGCCGATGTTGACATGCAAGTCTTCTATGGTCAGCATCTGTTTCCTCACTTTAAGTCATTGTGCAAACAGGCTCATTACTTAACGGAGCCTTGGAAGTCCAGCGAATCGTACGTAAGTCGCAGGACACCACTCTTTCGCTTGCTCCATGCAAGCATTCGGATATACTCGTTTCGACCAAAGGAAGGATAAGCAATGGGAAAGAAGCGTATAAACAACCTTGGCGATCTCAAGCAGATCAAATTCGAGAAGAAAAAAGACGATGTCTACTCTCTTCCGTACGACAAAAATGAGCCTCAAAAAGAAAATGTCAACCCACAAAATGAACCCGCTGATGAAGAAGTGTTCATGGCAGCCATGCGTGGGGTAAAAAAAATGGACGGAGCAGGTGGCAGACAGGTCGCTCCACAAGTGGAAACGACTCCATCTCAAGCCGTCTCCTCTGAAGACGAAGCCAAGAACGACCTTCAACGGTTCATGCGCGGCGACATAGAGTTTGAACTCGAATATACCGATGAGTTCATGTACGGCTATGTGCGCGGCCTGGATATCAAAATATTCCAACGACTCAAGGCGGGGTCACTCAGCGTGGCCGCCCACATCGATCTCCATGGCATGACCGCAGATCAAGCTCAGGAAAATCTGCTCTTTTTCATCCGGGAAAGCTATCTTCAGGGGCATAGATGCGTTCTGGTTGTCACAGGCCGAGGAAAGAACTCTCCCGGCGGCCAGTCGATTCTGCGAACCGGTACCGAGACATGGTTGACCAAAGATCCGCTCAGACGCGTTGTTCTGGCGTTTTGCACTGCCCAACCCAAAGACGGTGGCGCAGGAGCCCTGTACGTGCTTCTCCGCAAGCAGAAGAAAACTCAGGGCAAAATCAAGTGGGACACCATGGTCAACTGGGACGACAACGACTAACAGGACAGGCTGCAATTGCACCAATGAGAAACCCCCGGCCTTTCGGACGGGGGTTTAATTTTTTACGCAGGGGATGCGGCCATGGCCTCTTCGACCGGAGGTTGATCGGCCCCGCCGCTGACTCCGGCCATATTTTTGGCAATGGCCAGTTCTTCCGCAGAGAATATCTTGTTGATATCAATAATAATGATAAACTGTTCGTTCTGACGGCCCATACCCTTAATATATTCAGCATTGATGGCTGCGCCCATCTTCGGGGCAGGCTCAATGGTATCCGGGGTCATCTCGAACACCTCGCGCACGGAATCGACAAGGGCACCCATGACGGTGAATTCACCCTCAAATTCGATCTCGACAATGATAATACATGTATCGACCGTGTCTTCACCCTGAGACATGCCCAGTTTCAAACGCATATCCACAACCGGAACGGCGTGGCCTCGCAAATTGATAACACCACGCATGAACTCGGGGGTCCTGGGGATCTTGGTAATGGAAGTCAATTCCAGAACTTCCCGTACCGTCCCGATATCCAAAGCGAAAATTTCCTTGCCTAAAGTGAAGGTCAAAAACTGATTGATATCTTTCAACGCTTCATCAACCATGGCAACCCCCTGATCAATTTATGTTTATTTTCATTTCTTGCCCAACGAAAACCAATCAGCCGGGCTTTGGAAAGCAAACCGCTTCCCCATGATTTAGTCAATCCTTATGTGGTTAATAATACACATTTACACAAAAAAACCATTATAAATATGCCCAGATGAGCTATTCTATAGAGTTGAACCAGCAATCAGCAAGAGTATTTTCAAAAAAAACACCGTGTTGCCATTTTTTTTGAAAAAAAGATTGACACTTACAGCGGTCACAGATAGTTACTCACTTCGCGTCGGGATGTAGCGCAGCCTGGTAGCGCACTTGACTGGGGGTCAAGGGGCCGAAGGTTCAAATCCTTTCATCCCGACCAATGATGAAATCCCCCGCTGGACCGACCCAAATCGGTCCGGCGTTTCATCGAAAACAGACCAGAAGCTGACGTAGCTCAATCGGTAGAGCGCGTCCTTGGTAAGGACGAGGTAGGCAGTTCAATCCTGCTCGTCAGCTCCACATATTAAAACCGTCGATCCTCGGATCGACGGTTTCTTTTTTTTCTTCCCAAGTAAAAGACTGATCAATCAATGGTTGACACTCACGGCGGTCACAGATAAATACTCTCTTCGCGTCGGGATGTAGCGCAGCCTGGTAGCGCACTTGACTGGGGGTCAAGGGGTCGTAGGTTCAAATCCTATCATCCCGACCAAGTGATGAAATCCCCCGCTGGACCGAGTCAAATCGGTCCGGCGTTTCATCGAAACAGACCAGAAGCTGACGTAGCTCAATCGGTAGAGCGCGTCCTTGGTAAGGACGAGGTAGGCAGTTCAATCCTGCTCGTCAGCTCCATATATCAAAATCGCCGTTCCATTTCGGAACGGCGATTTTCTTTTTGATACGTTGACAAACACACTCGGATCAACTCCCGTAGCGTACTAAAACGTATTATTTCTTTTTTGCCGGAGCCTTTTTCTTCTTGGTTGAAGTCTTCTTTTTGTTGTTCTCATCGTCTTTGCCAAAGGCTATCATTTGATCAGCCAAATTCCTGAGCTTTTCGTCCACAAGCGCATTGATGGTATTTTTCGGATATCCTCCGCCTTTCCTGCGGGCCCCCGCCTTCACTCCTGTCAATATCTCAATTCCTTCATCAATAGTCTTCACGGCCCAGATATGGAATTGACCATCCTGAACCGCCTCGATCACCTCGTCGCGCAACATCAGGTCCTTGATGTTGGGACGAGGAATCATCACGCCCTGCTTGCCTGTCAGCCCGGCATGTTTGCAACAAAGATAGAATCCTTCGATCTTCTGATTCACTCCGCCGATGGGCTGGACTTCGCCATACTGATTCACAGACCCTGTAACTGCCACATCCTGCCGAAGCGATTTACCCGACAGACTGGACAAAAGTGCATACAATTCGGTGGACGATGCCGAGTCGCCATCTACACCACCATACGACTGCTCAAAAGCAATACTGGCAGCTAACGACAACGGCTTGTCCTGTGCAAATCTATTCCGCAAAAAACCAGAAAGAATAAGCATCCCTTTGTTGTGCGTGGGGCCAGACATCTCCGCCTCTCGCTCGATATTGATGATGCCTTCCTTCCCAAGCGATGTCACAGCGGTGATGCGGGAAGGTTTCCCGAATGCATAGTCACCCATGGAATACACGGCCAACCCGTTGACCTGACCGACGACTTTACCAGTCGTATCAACGAACAAGCTACCGCGGTCGATCATTTCCTGAATCCGTTCCTCCACTTGGTTGGAACGATAAATTTTAGCCTCCACCGCCTCCTTGACGTGTGCGCCGCCCACAGCCACGTCTCCATTTCGTGAGGCAAAGTAATGCGCCTCGCTCAACAAATCGGCCATGGCCGGGAACGCGGTGGAAATTTTCTCCTGCCGTCCAGCCCAACGGACGGCCTCTTCCATGACAGCCGAAACGCCGCTCACGTCAAACGGCTTAAATTCATGTTTTTCCACCTCCGCCTTGATAAACCTGGCCACCTGCAAAACAGAATCATCCGTCAGATCCATACTCGACTCGTAATCCGCACGCACCTTGAAGATTTTTGGCACATCCTCGTCATAATGCCGGAGTATGGTATACAGATATGGGCTACCTAGAACCACCACTTTTACTTGCATATCAATGGGTTCAGGCTTCAATCCCGTAGCACTGATAAAATAGTATGGATCAAAAGTCTCTATCTCGATCTGTTCAGTCTTGAGAGAACGCTTGAGAGTCTGCCAGACCCCCGGTTCGAAAATAGCGTCCATGAGGTTGATGACGAGAAACCCACCATTGGCCTTAACGAACGACCCAGCCTTGATTTTTGTATAGTCTGTATGCCAGCCGCCGGAACGCCCCTGCACCCGCTCAATACTCCCGAAAAGATTGCGATACGTGGGATAGGATTCAACAATGACCGGCGGTCCTTCTAACTCCAAATTATCCACGAGCAAGTTGACTTGATATGGTTGAAAAACCATCTCCGGTGAGGGCCCTGAGAACATCATGCCAGGAAGCGGACCCTGTTTGGGCGGTCCGGCTAATGCCTTGATGCTATCCAGATCGTCGGCCATGCTTTCCAGGACGCCATCCAGATACTTCAACACCTTTTCATCAGGATACGCTTCCCGAAGCGGCTTGATGAAATCCTGCGCCAGGGCCGTGAACATCAGGCGATCAACCTCCTCGTGCTTTTTGCCGACTTCCTTTTGCAAGTCCTTAAGCTCCTGTGCGATGGTGTCAATTTCTCCCTTGAGTTCCAACCGTTTGTCCTGGAGCCGCTCAAACTCGCTCTTGGGGAAACGCCCATTCTCGACCATCTCCTCCAGCTCGATCATCCGCTTTGGCTCACCGTCCACCACCGGCACCACGTCAGGACGCACAAATGGCCCCATTTGCATACGGACAACCACCAGCCCGGTATCCTTTACCTGTTCCTCAATGGCCTTATAAAAACTCATGACCTTTTTTTCATGAGCCTCAGCAATCTGATTCTTCCGGTTGATGTACTCCTCACTCTCAAAAAGCTGGGGTGCCTCACGCTTCACGGTGTCCAAAAAAGCCTGCATGTCTTTTTTGAAACAACTTCCTTCGCCGTATTTGAAGCGCAACAAAATGGGCGCTTCAGGATGCTTGAAATTATTGACGTAACAAAGGTCGCATGGCGTCTCATTCTTGTCCGCCATTTCGCTAAGAAGTTTTTTGACAGAGGAAAGCCGCCCGGTTCCAGGCATGCCAGTGACAAATATATTATACCCTTTCCTTATCATCCCCATGCCGAAGCGAAACGCTTCGACGCCCCGTTGTTGACCGATAATCTCAGCCTGCGGTTCAAGGTCGTCAGTGGTCTTGAACCGTACCGATTTGAGATCAAGCGTCCACTTCAAATCTTCAACGGGAACTTCTGTCTGCAGCTTTTTGGTAGGCATAGGCCGGCTCCCTTTATTTCTTGGTTATTTTAACGATCTGTCCAATTTGAGTCGGGCATTTGGGAAGGCTCACAACGAGTACTCCATCTTTAAACTCCGCCTTAACATCCTTGGGACGAATGACACACGGTAACCGAACTTCTTTACGAAAAGTATTGGATTTCATATTATTGCCTGCATGAGCCTCACTCTTTGCCAAGATAATCAGGCGGCGCTCAAAGACTGAAACATCCACGTCGTCCGGGTTCATATTCCCCAATTCAAACCGGGCCACCAATGTATCACCTTCTTCCCGGAGGTCGAGATCGCCGGTCACCCGACAAAACATGGTAGGCAAGTCAAAATCCATACACAGATCATTAAACAACCTGTCCATCTCCTTGCGCATCCGGGATATTTCATCTCGGCTCCAATGCTTCAAATCAGCCATGGTCTCCCCCTCCTTATTCGACCGTCACAGATTGTAACAAAATGATATTTCTAATATTTAATTATACCACAATCTATGAACCAACGACAAGAGGCTTGCCAAAAAAACGGCAAGCCTCTTTGAGAGGAACACCCAGGTGCCACAGCAGACACGTGACACACCAATGTAGCTTGACTACTTTAAGTAATTCATGACGCTGTCATATGCGGCACTCTCAACAAAATTACGGACATAGCACAATCGATAAAGCGCGTCTTTAACAAGGGCGAAGAGGCGGTTTAATCCCATTCATCAGCTCCATATATCAAAACCGTCGATCCTCGGATCGACGGTTTTCTTTTTGTATTTATTTTTTATTGTGTCGCCCAAAAAACTTATCCGTTGCTGTCAAACAGTGTCCCTGACTCCCTAATGATAAGATCCGCCAAGAGTTGTTCCATTGAATAACTCGGGTCGGAGGGCTTGCGCATCTGAGCGGCCTGATCAAGAAGTTGCGCCTGACTCTGCAAATGAAGTTCCTGCGCCTGCAAACTGTCTTCCTTGCCATCGTAAACATCCTGAATGGCATTCATATCAGACAAATAGGACTGAACAGACGCCAACTGATTCGCCCTGTCTCCGGCATCCACGAGATCAGCACTGTCAAAAACCGTCCAATCATATCCATCGACATTATGAAACGTGACATTGAAGCCGCCGCTTTTGCTGGACTGAATATGCACATTACCTGTGGCGTCAATCTGGTCCGTTCCCCACTGGGAGCCATCCAACAAGGCGATGCCGTTGTAATCCGAATTAGAAATAGTGCCGGTTATCTTGTCCACAAGCGCATCATAGTCAGCCTTGACCACAGCACTGTTTTCATCAAGTTCTCCGGTATTAATCTTGTCGATGATGTCTTCCATGTCTTCCAGAGCATCAACGATGGTCGCCATATCAGTACGCGCCACACCAACCATGGCAGCGGCCTCTCCGACATTCCTGGAAGCCTGTCGTGTTGCACCGGCATCAGCCCGCAACTGACCACTGATAGCCTCTTCAAAGGGATTGGTGAAAGTTTCCGCGCGCACCGGTCCGCCAAGGACAAGACTTCGAAGGTCCTGCCCCACCTTAGACCCGCCAAACAACTGGTTGGTCAGCATATCCTGCTGCAACAGTTGGGACGAATAGGTGTACAAGAAATTCTTTTCAATATCGGACAGGGCCATGCTCTCTCCCGAAGATGCAGTTAAACTATTCCGAATGCGTTATCGGCGCATTCGACAATATCTTTAGGGAAGCATGTTTTATACACGACAAAAAAAAGGCCGACAAAATGTCGGCCTTTCACATAGAAGCTCATATTCTATTTTATTGTACGAATTCAGACATCTTCATAAACACTTCATGTCCGTGGTCGTGACGCTCTACCCCTAAAACGTCTTCCAGCTTGTCCACCTGCTTAATCATTTGATCCAATCGATGATCCGCGTTGACAAGCAACCATATTTTACTCTTGCCGCCGCCATTGATCGGCATACAAGCGATGCCTTCGACATTATAGGCCCTGCGGGCGAACAAGCCGCAGATATGGGACATCACACCGGGATGGTTGTTCACAGACAACTCAAGAACTGTTTGCTTACACATTTTTCTCACCTCCGATCATTTCAGAGTTCGCAGCACCCGGAGGAACCATCGGATAAACAGGGTCATCGGGACTGAGAGGCACGTGAATCAGGGACGGACCAGGCTCTGCCAAAGCTTCTTCCAGTGTCTTGGCAGGATCGCTACTTGTACCAAGGTCATGAGTATTGATACCGAATCCGTCAGCAATTTTGA
>Ga0070728_10001835_pt1 | contig 29210 bp, 24 predicted proteins | sample tdDd471_FD_66723 | JGI IMG/M metagenome (GOLD analysis project Ga0070728, IMG submission 66723) | Marine sediment microbial communities from the Atlantic coast under amendment with organic carbon and nitrate - tdDd47.1 | ecosystem: Environmental > Aquatic > Marine > Coastal > Sediment | place...
CGCTTCATCAACTACCTGCCGGCCAACAATCGCGTGCCGCCTCCCGTGCGGCCCACTCCCGACCGCGCCGACCGCATCGAAAGCTCGCTCGACACGCTGGTGCCGGACTCGCCCAACAAGCCCTACGACATGAAGGAGCTGATCCTGAAGGTCGTGGACGAGGGCGATTTCTTCGAGATCCAGCCCAGCTTCGCCGGCAACATCATCACCGGCTTCGCCCGCATGCAGGGCTCGACCGTCGGCATCGTCGCCAACCAGCCGATGGTGCTGGCCGGCTGCCTCGACATCGAGAGCGCCAAGAAGGCCGGCCGGTTCGTCAGGTTCTGCGACTGCTTCAACATCCCGATCGTCACCTTCGTCGACGTGCCGGGCTTCCTGCCGGGCACCAAGCAGGAATACGGCGGCATCATCAAGCACGGGGCCAAGCTGCTGTTCGCCTATGCCGAGGCGACCGTGCCGAAGGTCACGGTGATCACCCGCAAGGCCTATGGCGGCGCCTACGACGTCATGAGCTCGAAGCACCTGCGCGGCGACGTGAACTACGCCTGGCCGACCGCCGAGATCGCGGTGATGGGGCCGAAGGGCGCGGTCGAGATCATCTTCCGCGGCGACCTCGGCGATGCCGAGAAGATCGAGGCGCGGACCGAGGAGTACCGCCAGAAGTTCGCCAACCCGTTCGTGGCGGCCTCGCGCGGCTACATCGACGACATCATCAAGCCGCGGAACACCCGCCGCCGCATCTGCCGGGCTCTCGCCATGCTGCGCGACAAGCAGCTCGAGAACCCGTGGAAGAAGCACGACAATATCCCGCTTTAATTGGCAGATCAGGGAGTTACGACGCGATGTTCGACAAGATCCTGATCGCCAACCGTGGCGAGATCGCCTGCCGGATCATCAAGACCGCGCGGCGCATGGGCATCAAGACGGTGGCCGTGTACTCGGACGCCGACGCCGACGGCAAGCATGTGCGGATGGCCGACGAGGCGGTCCGCATCGGCCCGCCGCCCTCGGCCGAGAGCTACCTGCAGATCGACCGCATCGTCGAGGCCTGCAAGCAGACCGGCGCCCAGGCGGTGCACCCGGGGTTCGGCTTCCTGTCCGAGCGCGCGGCGTTCTGCGAGGCGCTGGAGAAGGCCGGCATCGTCTTCATCGGCCCCGGTGTCGCGGCCATCGAGGCGATGGGCGACAAGATCACCTCGAAGAAGATCGCCCACGAGGCGGGGGTCTCCACGGTGCCGGGCTTCCTCGGCACCATCGAGGGCCCGGAGCACGCCGCCAGGATCGCCGGCGAGATCGGCTATCCGGTGATGATCAAGGCGTCGGCCGGCGGCGGCGGCAAGGGCATGCGGATCGCCAACTCCGAGGCCGAGCTGAAGGACGGTGTGCGCGGCGCGATGAGCGAGGCGCGCTCGTCGTTCGGCGACGACCGGGTGTTCATCGAGAAGTTCGTCACCCAGCCGCGCCACATCGAGATCCAGGTGCTGGCCGACGGCCACGGCAACGTGGTGCATCTCGGCGAGCGCGAGTGCTCGATCCAGCGCCGCCACCAGAAGGTCATCGAGGAGGCGCCGAGCCCGTTCATCGACGCCGAGACCCGGGCCGCCATGGGCGCCCAGGCGGTCGCGCTGGCCAAGCAGGTCGGCTACAAGTCGGCGGGCACGGTCGAGTTCATCGCCGACGCGAACAAAAACTTCTATTTCCTTGAAATGAATACACGTCTTCAGGTCGAGCATCCGGTGACCGAGATGGTCACCGGCCTCGATCTGGTGGAGCTGATGATCCGGGTCGCGGCCGGCGAGAAGCTGCCGTTCGGCCAGGACGACATCAAGATGAACGGTTGGGCGATCGAGGCCCGGGTCTATGCCGAGGATCCGTATCGCGGCTTCCTGCCGTCGATCGGCCGGCTGACCCGCTACGAGCCGCCGCACGACGCCGAGGGCATCCGGGTCGACGACGGGGTCGACGAGGGCTCCGAGATCTCGATGTTCTACGACCCGATGATCGCCAAGCTGGTGGCCTACGGCGACACCCGCGACCAGGCGGCCGACCGGCTGTACGACGCGATCGGCCGCTACCGGATCCGCGGGCTCGGTCACAACCTGCCGTTCCTGGCCGCGACCATCGCCATGCCGCGGTTCCGCGAAGGGCGCCTGACCACCGGCTTCATTGCCGAGGAGTTCCCGGACGGGTTCTCCGGTGCGGTGCTCGACGCCTACGAGGAGGGCGCGATCTGCGCGCTCGCGGTGGCGTTCGAGCGGGCCAACGCCGAGCGCATGGCGCGGATCAGCGGCCAGATCGCCCATCGCGGCAAGGCCGACCTGCCGACCCTGTGGACGGTCCGGGAGGGCCGCGAGAACCGCCGGGCCGAGGTCCGCGAGGCCGAGGACGGCTACGACGTGACGGTCGACGGCCAGCGCTACGCCGTGCGCGGCGCGCTCGACGCGACCATCGCGGTGTTCGACGGCATGATCAACGGCGAGCCGTTCCCGGCGCAGATCGAGCGCGACGGCATCTACTACCGGCTCAGCTATGGCGGCCGGACGCTGGAGGCGCTGGTGGTGCCGCCGCGCATCGCCGCCTCGCTCGACAAGATGCCGCCGAAGGAGAGCGCCGACACCGGCAAGCTGCTGGTCTCGCCGATGCCGGGCCTGCTGGTCTCGGTGGCGGTCGCCGAGGGCGAGCCGGTCAAGGCCGGGCAGGAGTTGTGCGTGGTCGAGGCCATGAAGATGGAGAACGTGCTGCGCGCCGAGCGCGACGGCGTGGTCGCCAAGCTGCACGCCAGCCCGGGCGACAGCCTCGCCGTCGACCAGACCATCGTCGAGTTCGAATGAGCGGCGAAGGGAGGGCGGCTCGTCCCCTCCCGAGCGCGCTTCCGGTATCGTCCATCCTGCGATCCGACGGTTCGCCGTGCACAGTGCGGCGTGGCTATTGTCGTCCCCGGCCAGTGGCACGAGAGAGTGGCAATCTTTGATAGAACAACCGGTCTATAAAGACTCGTGTTGGCCGTGGCGCTGCCTATAACATGCATCGGGACCCGAGACGGCGCCTGAGGGAGGTGCCGTGCCGGCCTCGTGCGGTCTTCCGTAAGGCCGGAGGGGTGATCGGGCAGCGACCCTTGCACGCAGGATGACCGGGAGGACGCGATGGTATCGGCGAGCGGACCGATCAACGAAGTGCCGGGCCTTGTCACGCCGTTGTCGTATGGATTCAATGCGCTCACGGCAAGTTTCGGATCGGGGCAGATCTTCGATATTTCTTACAATAACGGTGTAACGAAAACGTATAACGGTGCGGCGTACAATATACCCGATCAAATCGACCTGTTTTCCACCGAGACGGCTTATAGAACCGAGAGTATTTTCAAAATAATGGAGTCGGCGTCGGATTTCAGCGACGTGTATCAGTACTCGGGATCGGCCGGACTCGAGGGAATCGGGTTTTCGCCGAGTCTATCGGGCTCGCTTACCTACTCGTCCGGACTGTTTTCCAGCACGGCGAGCGCGTATTTCCTGAGCTTCGCATCGATGGTCGCTTATACGGCGGCCAGGGTGTCCGGCACGCCCGGGGATCTGAGCCTCCAGTTCGCCGCAGACGTTGCGAGCTTGCCGGAAGCGATCACGACGCCGGCCGAATACCAGCAGTACGTCAACTTCTTCGAGACATACGGCACCCACTATCTCGCGAGGGGCAGCTTCGGCGGATACTCCGTGATGCGGAGCGACATAGCCGCATCGTTCATGGCGTCGAGCGAATCCCGCAGCGCCGCGGCCAATATCGGTGCCGCCTTCGGCGAGGCGGTCAGCGACCTCGTCCTGAACGCGCAGGCGGTCTACGAGAAGTCCTCGTACCTGCAGCAATACAAGGCGTCGATCACGTTCAGTTTCAGTGCGATAGGCGGAGTGCAGGACCCGTCGCTGACGACGTACTATCAATCGGTGTTCGACAAGCCGGTTCTGCTTCTCGGCCTCAACGAGGCGGGCGATGGGGCCTCGCCGGCATCGTTGAGCGGAGCCGCGCCCGAGATGATCCCGTTGTCGACCTTGGCGACGTCGGCTACCCGCCAGGCGACGATGGAGGCGGCGACCAGCGCGTATCTCACTCCGTCGCTCATCGACACGCCGGTCTCGCTCGCGCTGTCGAGCGCGACCCGGGCCGCCGCCGACGGGCTTCTCGTCGGCTGGGTGCAGGCGTTCGGAAGCATCAGGTCGGGCCTGAACGGCTATACCGACGGGCAGATCGATCCGACGACCTGGCGCGGAGCGGCGTCCGTTCACTATTTCGGGGGAAGCTTCGACTATATCGACTGGTCGACATTGACGATGCCGGTGATCGCCGACGATACCATGCTGGTGCAGTTGTCCGGCGACACCTTTCCGGAGGCGCCGATCACCCCCCTGGACTTCTACGCCTTCATATCGAGGACCGCGGGCGGGCCGGGCCTGTTCCCCGGCGCCTGGGTGGACAAGGGGACCAGCGGGTTCACGGAGACCGCCGCGACCGACGGGCTACTCGTCGTCCTGCTGCAGTCGCTGAACGACAACGCCAATGCGGACGGCTTCGTGAAGGTCGGATCGGATACGCGCGGAGCCTGCTCGGTCCAGAAGAACTCGGCGACGGACATCTGGTGCCCGGACCAGAGCCTTTGCGTGCCGATCCTCCGCGGCGAGGCGTTTGCGGTGTCGATGACCGGCAGCGCCGTGGGGATCCAGAGCTACTGGCTGCCGCTGGCCGCCGCCGTCGCCACGCTGGGCACGCCGGTCTCGCTCGTGAACCCCAACACGTCGTTCCAGGCGCCGCAGGACGGCTTCCTGATCGTCATCGCCGCGCTTGCTGGCCCGGAGTTCGCGGCTACTCAGCATGTGTCCGTGGCACTGGCGCAGACGCAAGCGGGACTGAACGATGCTTCGGCGACGGTCGCCGGGATTACCGTCGAGGAGAACGTCCGCCTCGGCGTCGGGGTGCCGGTGAACGTACGCTATCGAACATTGATGCTGCCGGTGTCGCGAGGAATGTACTTCGAGGTCGTGTCGAACCTGTGGGGGCCCGGCTCGGCGATGTGGTGGGTTCCGTTGCTGGACTCCACGATCCCGGCGGCGCTGGTCGAGGCACTCGAGGTTCCGGCTCGATGAGGCGGCGGGCGTCGCCAGGAGCCTGTGCACCGGCCTCGAATGCCGGCCGCGGCGAATGACCGGCCGGGTGTCGTGACCGAGCGAACCCGCAGCGTCCGCCTTCTCATCGCCGGCCGGGTCCAGGGCGTCGGCTATCGCTGGTGGTGCGTCCGCCAGGCCGGCCATCTGGGCCTCGACGGCTGGGTCCGCAACCGCGCCGACGGCTCGGTCGAGGCGGTGGCGCACGGCCCGGAGGACGCGGTCGACGACCTGATCGAGGCCTGCCGCAACGGCCCGCGCGGCGCTGCCGTCACCAGCGTGCAGGTATCCGATGCCGATCCTTCGGAGGCCGGCGGTCCTGGTTTCAGCCAGGCGCCTACGCTGTAGAGCGCCACCTCCGGAGCATCGCGTTTGTCGTGTGCGGTAGTCTCGTGCGCGCCGGGCGGGAGCAGGGAGTTCGCGACGCGGAGCAGCCTTTCGTGCAGTGGATGGACAAGCATAGATAGTGAGATCTAGGGTTCCTTTCGTTGATCACGGGTTCTCGGCCGGGACCGCAGACCTCTCCGGCTCGGGCTTTCCAAGCGGAGGGAGAAGCGAATGACCGACATCGGCGCGACCGGGACGATTACCGAGATACCCGGCCTGATCACGCCACTGTCCTGCGGTTTCAATGCGCGGACGGCGAGCTATCTGACGAAGCCGGTGTTCAACGTCACCTATGAGAAGACCCAGGGCGGCAAGCCGCGTACAGTCAAATACGATGGTGTTCTATGCAATATTCCCGACCAATTGACCACTTTCGATACGACTACGAACAGTAGTTCCGGGAGTACAGCAGGATTTTTCAACAACACATACGAATTTGATCAGATTTACAGATATCAAGATTCTCTTGGGGTAACCGGGATCGATTTTTCAGGATCGCTATCCCAGCGGATGACGTATTCGAGATCCATGTTCTCTTCATACTTGAATGCGTATTGTCTGAGCTTTTCGGTGTTCTCGACCTATGGAATTCGGCGAGCGGATGTCCAGGGCAGCGATATGACCGCGGACTTCGTGAGCGAATTGGAGGCTTTGCCGGGCGAGATTCGAGGGCCCGACGACTACGCGGCCTATGTTCGGTTCTTCGAGGCCTACGGGACGCATTTCGTCCTGACAGGGGACTTCGGCGGCTATCAGGTGATGGGAACCGACCTCGACGCGTCGTTCCTCGCGCAATCGGACTCGTCCGAGGTCGCGCAGGAACTCGACGCGGCGTTCAGCGGTGCCGTCCGCAGCGGCACGTTGAATGCCTCCAGCGTCTACGCGCAGTCGGAATACCTCAGCAGCATCAGGGCGAACCTCACATTCGCGTTCGACGCACGGGGTGGGGTCCCGAACTCCGATGTCGATACCTATCGGAGCTCGGTCTTCGGGCTGCCGGTTCTGCTGCTCAACCTCAACCTATCGAACGCCTCATGGTCGACGATGCCGGAGATGCGCCGGCATTCCACGCTGATCCCGTTCGAGCTCCGCCGGATGACCATGAACCTGGCCATCGAGGAGTACCTCCGCCCCTCGCTGATCGACTCGCCGGTTCCTCGGGCCTTGGACGTTTCCCGGCAGGCCCAGCGCAGCAGCTTCGTTGTCGGATGGCTCGAGGTCGGCGGAAATACGCGCTCGGGCCTCGACGCCTACACCGACGGTTCCCTGGATCCCGTCACCCTTCGCGGGACCGCGTCGGCGCACTTCAACCTCGAGAGCGGCGACAAGGTCGGCTGGGCCGCGTACACCATGCCGGTGCGGCAGGGGGACTACGCATACGCGACGCTGGCGTCCGACACCTTCGCCGGCGAGCCTGCCGTTCGGATCTGGCAGTTCGGCTTCGACCGACTCCAATCCGCCGACGACACGCCGCTGCTCGGCGAGTGGCAGTCGATCGGCGCCGGGGCGCTCTCCGGCACTGCGGACACGGACGGGTTCATGGTCGCTGTCGCACAGGCGACCGGCGATCACTCGCAGGTGGTTGCGACGGTGAATGTCTCGGGGGAGCTTCGTGGGGCATGCGCCGCCCAGAAGTACGTGGACGACGACATCTGGTATCCGAACCAGAGCGTCTGCGTCCCGATCCGCAAGGGTGAGGCCTACGACGTCGGCTTTGCCGTCAATGCCGGGACGGCCACCACGCAGGCCTATTGGATCCCGATGTCTGCTGGCGTGGCTACCCTCGGAGCGGCGCAACCGCTCGGCAGGGCCAACGTCGCCATACCGGCGTCGGACGACGGTTTCCTGGTGATCCTGCTCGATGTCGCCTTCTCGTCGGCCACACGGGCCAACGCGGTGGTCCGGATCGCGCCGACGGCCGAGGAACTCGACTCGGATGGTGCGCAGATCGCGGCGATCGGGGTGGAGAACTGGACCAAGTTGGTCAATATCCCTTACCGCAGCCTCATGGTGCCGGTGCCCAGAGGCATGACGTTCCGGATTGACCTGCAATTGGCGACGGCCGCGCAGGCGATGTCCGCGTGGTGGTTCCCGCTGATCGATGCGCAGTTTCCCGTCGATATCGTCGCGACGGATCTGTCCTCGGCCTGATCGCTGGGGGGACGGCTGGCCGTGCCGTCCGATTCTGCCGCTCGACCGGCAACGTGCGGCGGGGATGAGGCGGCGTTTACCCAGGCCCCGCGCGCCTTTGCGCGGCCGACCTGCCGCCGCGTGGCGGGTGCTGCAATGCAGCGATAGACTTTCCACGACTCCGGCGGTTCGGGTTGGGCCGTCCGGGTGACCGTGGAGGCCGGCGATGACCTACATCGAACCCCCGTCACCGCGTCTCTGGACCGATCGGGTCCGTTGGTTCGACGAGCGGCTGCGCAAGGCCGCCGACGACCGTCCCCTGCCTGTCGGCAGCCAGACCGAGGCAGTGCTGGCCGAGCTGCGCCGGGTGTTCGCCGCCGGCGCCTGGGTCGCCGCGGTGGTGCTGGCGCAGACCGCGATCGACAGCGAGGTGTCCGAGCGGGTCGAGCAGGCGGTCGGCGACGGGCTGTACCTCAACGAGGTCCGGTTCGGCCGCGACTACGTGTGGCTGCGCGATCGCCGCAACGCCTACCTGCACAACGAGGGGCCGCTGCCGGCGGTGACGGCGCGCGACATGGCGCTCGACCAGCCGCGGCTGGAGAAGGAGGCGCGGCGCGCCGTCGAGCTGATGGCCGACGCGCTGGCGGGACGGGCGTAGGGGGCGATCTGCTAGGGCTTCGGCCCCATCGGCCCGCCGGGGCCGAACACCGCGTCGAACGCCTCGCGCAACGCCATGTCGGCGTCGGCCAGCGTGGCCGGGTGGCCGAGGTCGACCAGACTGGTGACGCCGTGCTGGCTGATGCCGCAGGGCACGATGCCCTGGAAGTGGGAGAGGTCGGGCTCGACGTTCAGGGCGACGCCGTGGAAGGTCACCCAGCGCCGCACCCGCACGCCGATCGCGGCGATCTTGTCCTCGCGCAGCGGCTCGTTGGTGTCGGTGCGGCGGACCCAGATGCCGACCCGCCCGTCGCGCCGCTCGCCGGTGACGCCGAGCCGCTCAAGCGCCCGGATCAGCCACTCCTCGAGCGCCCAGACATAGGCCCGCACGTCGGGCTTGCGGCGCTTCAGGTCGAGCATCGCGTAGGCCACGCGCTGGCCGGGGCCGTGATAGGTGAACTCGCCGCCGCGGCCGGTCTTGTAGACCGGGAACCGGTCGGGCTGCAGCAGGTCGCCGGGCTGGGCGCTGGTGCCGGCGGTGTAGAGCGGCGGGTGCTCGACCAGCCACACCAGCTCGGGGGCGGTGCCGGCGCGGATCGCCTCGGCCCGCGCCTCCATGGTCGCGACCGCGGTCTCGTAGTCGAGCAGGCCCGGCTCGACCCGCCATTCGACAGCATCTGGGTCGGTCTCCGGGCTGGTCCCGGGAGTGGGCTGACGGACGGCGGTCGACATACGCTCTCCGGGCGTTCGGACGCGGTGGAACGGCCTTGATCGGGGGTGAGGGTTCTGATAATCCCTCACGCCTGCCTCGGGGGAGACCCCGGCGCTCCGTGGCGAACATAGTGCGGTCGTGGCGGAATTGGTAGACGCGCAGCGTTGAGGTCGCTGTCCCAGAAATGGGGTGGAAGTTCGAGTCTTCTCGACCGCACCATCACGGAACGAAATGCGAAACGCCCCGGCCCTCGTGCCGGGGCGTTCGCTTTCGGGGTGCCTGTCGCCTCGTGGGTCCCGGATCCGTCCCGCCTCCGGCGGTCCGGTCCGGAATGACGAGGAGAAGAGAACCTCTCCCCTTCGTCATTCCGGACGGACGCGCCATCCCGGCGCGGCCGAGCCGGAACCCACGAAGCGACGGGCGGCGCCCCGGAAGCTTGGCGCGCACCCGGCGTCGATCTCGAAACGCCGTTTCCGGGATAGCCCTTGGGCGCACCGGGCCGCTCGTATAAGGTCCGGGAGCCCCGCGCCGCGCCCGCCCGGCGCAGCGCCGGGCCTCGGGCAGGGAACAGGCGAGCACATGGCGGACGACCTCAAGGAAGCGGCGCTCTACTACCACCGGACCCCGATCGCCGGGAAACTGGCGGTGGTTCCGACCAAGCCGATGGCGACCCAGCGCGACCTGGCGCTGGCCTACTCGCCGGGCGTCGCCTATGCCTGCAACGCCATCGTCGACGACCCGGGCAGCGCCGCCCACCTGACCGGCCGGCAGAACCTGGTGGCGGTGATCACCAACGGCACCGCCGTGCTCGGCCTCGGCAACATCGGCCCGCTCGCCTCCAAGCCGGTGATGGAAGGCAAGGCGGCGCTGTTCAAGAAGTTCGCCGACATCGACGTGTTCGACATCGAGGTCGCCGAGAACGACGTCGACCGGTTCGTCGACATCGTGGCGGCGCTGGAGCCGACTTTCGGCGGCATCAATCTCGAGGACATCAAGGCGCCGGAGTGCTTCGAGATCGAGCGCAAGCTGCGCGCCCGCATGAAGATCCCGGTGTTCCACGACGACCAGCACGGCACCGCCATCATCGTCGGCGCGGCGATCTTCAACGCGCTTCGGCTGGTCGGCAAGAAGTTCGAGGACGTCAGGCTGGTCACCTCCGGTGCCGGGGCGGCGGCGATGGCCTGCGTCGACCTGCTGGTCGCCATGGGCCTGCGCAAGGAGAACGTGGTCCTCACCGACATCGACGGCGTGGTGTGGCGCGGCCGGCCGCAGATGAACCCGGTGATCGCGCGCTATGCGGTGGAGACCGACGCCCGCAGGCTGGCCGACGTGATGGCCGGGGCCGACGTGTTCCTCGGCCTGTCGGCGCCGGGCGTGCTGACGCCCGAGATGGTGAAGGCGATGGCCGAGCGGCCGGTGATCCTGGCGCTCGCCAACCCGACGCCCGAGATCATGCCGGAGATCGCCAAGGAGGCCCGCCCCGACGCGATCATCGCCACCGGCCGGTCGGACTATCCGAACCAGGTCAACAACGTCCTGTGCTTCCCGTTCATCTTCCGCGGCGCGCTCGACGTCGGCGCCACCACCATCAACGAGGAGATGAAGGTGGCGGCGGTCAAGGCGATCGCCGACCTCGCGTTGCAGGAAACCTCGGACATCGTCGCCAACGCCTATGGCGGGCAGGAGCTGTCGTTCGGGCCGGAGTACGTGATCCCGAAACCGTTCGACCCGCGGCTGATCATGGAGATCGCGCCGCGGGTGGCGCAGGCCGCCATGGAATCCGGCGTCGCCACCCACCCGATCGAGGACTTCGAGGCCTACCGCCAGAAGCTGTCGCAGTTCGTCTACCGGTCGGTGCCAGTGATGCGGCCGGTGTTCGCCCGGGCCCGCGAGGAGCCGAAGCGCGTGGTGTTCGCCGAAGGCGAGGAGGAGCGGGTGCTGCGTGCCGTGCAGACCGTGCTCGACGAGAAGCTGGCGCAGCCGATCCTGGTCGGCCGGCCGGAAGTGATCGAGCGCCGGATCGAGCGGTTCGGGCTGCGCCTGCGGATCGACCGCGACTTCGAGGTAGTGAACCCGGAGAGCGACTCGCGCTACGACAGCTACTGGCGCAGCTATCACGAGCTGATGGAGCGCCGCGGCGTGACGCCGGACCGGGCGCGCGAGGTGGTGCGCACCAACGACACCGTGATCGCCGCGCTGATGCTGCACCAGGGCGACGCCGACGCCGCGATCTGCGGCACCGTCGGGCGCTACTGGGATCATCTGCGGCACATCCGCGAGGTGGTCGGGCTGCGGCGCGGGGTGAAGGAGCTGTCGGCGGCCAGCCTGCTGATCCTGCCGACCGGCTCGTTCTTCATCGCCGACACTCACGTGAAGCCCGACCCGACCGCCGAGCAGCTGGTCGAGACGGTCGAGCTGGCGGCCAACGAGGTGCGCGCCTTCGGGCTGGAGCCGAAGGTGGCGTTCGTGTCGCACTCGCATTTCGGCTCGTCGACGGAAGCATCGGCCCTGAAGATGCGCGAGGCGGTGAAGATCCTGGGCGAGCGGCGCCCGGACCTGGAGGTCGAGGGCGAGATGCACGCCGATTCGGCGCTGTCCGAGGCGGTGCGCGAGCGGACCTTCCCGAACTCTCACCTCAAGGGCGTGGCGAACCTGCTGGTGATGCCGACCCTGGATGCGGCGAACATCGCCTTCAACCTGCTGAAGACCTCGCAGCAGGGCCTGTCGGTCGGTCCGATGCTTGTCGGGACCGCCCGGCCGATGCACATCCTCACCCAGTCGGTGACGGTCCGTGGCATCATCAATATGACCGCGGTCGCCGTGGTCGACGCCCAGGAACACGCGCGCGCGCGCAGGCAGCCGAGGTAGCCGATGGCCGGCGACGACTCGATCGAGGGACCGGACGGCCGGACGGATCCCGCGGACGGGGGCGACTCGACCGACCGCGGTGGCGAGCGGCCGGGCGGGGACGGGCTCGGCACCGACACCGTGGAGGCGGTGGCGGTGGCCGCTGCCGAGGCGGCGGCCAAGAAGCGCAAGGTCAAGAAGAAGGACCTGAAGGCCAAGATCCGCCAGCTCGAGGCCGAGATCGAGGAGACCCGCAACCAGGTCCTCGACGAACCGCTCTACGGCATGACGCCGAAGCTCGAGGCCGCGGTGATCCGGGCGCTCGAGCAGGAGCGGTTCCCGATCGTCCCGCGCCTGCTGCGGCCGTTGCACCCGGCCGACCAGGCCGACCTGATCGAGCGGCTGGACGGCGACGACCGCGAGTCGCTGATCGGCGCCATGGGCGCTGCCTTCGACCCGGAGGTCCTGGTCTACCTCGACGACACCGTGCGCGAGGAGATCCTGGCGCATCTGGACGAGGCGCAGATCGCCCGCTTCCTGTCGGTGCTCGATTCCGACGACGCCGTCGACCTGATCGGCGAGCTCGACGAGGACGAGCAGGCGCGCATCCTGCAGGCGGTGCCGGCCAAGGACAGGCTGATCCTGGAGCAGGGCCTGACTTTCCCGGAATCCTCCGCCGGCCGCCTGATGCAGCGCGAGATGGTGGTGGTGCCGACCCACTGGACGGTCGGCCAGACCATCGACTACCTGCGCACCGTGCGCGACCTGCCGGACGACTTCCACGCCATCTACGTGGTCGATCCGACGCACAGCCCGGTCGGTGAGCTGGTGCTGTCGCACCTGCTGCGCGCCAAGCGCCCGATCCGGGTGTCGGACATCATGCGCAAGGACTTCCGGCGGGTGCCGGCGGCGATGGACCAGGAAGAGGTGGCGCTGCTGTTCCGCCAGTACAGCCTGGTTGCCGCACCGGTGGTCGACGAGGACGAGCGGCTGCTCGGCGTCATTACCGTCGACGACGTGGTCGACGTCATCGACGAGGAGGCCGAGGAGGACCTGATGCGCCTCGGCGGCGTGTCCGAGATCGACCTGTACGGGACGCTCTGGGACACCACCAAGTCGCGGTTCCCGTGGCTGCTGGTCAATCTTGCAACGGCGATCGCCGCCTCGCTGGTGATCGGGCTGTTCGAGGCGACGATCCAGAAGGTGGTGGCGCTGGCGGTGCTGATGCCGATCGTCGCCTCGATGGGCGGCAATGCCGGGACCCAGACCCTGACCGTCGCGGTACGGGCGCTGGCGATGCGCGACATCGACACCCGCAACGCCATGCGGTTCGTGGCCAAGGAAGCCCTGGCCGGCTCGCTGAACGGCATCGCCTTCGCGGTGGTGATGGCAGGGGCGTCGATACTGTGGTTCGGCGACACCCAGATCGCCTGGATCATCGCGGTGGCGATGGTGCTGAACCTGCTGGTCGCCGGCCTGGTCGGCACGCTGATCCCGCTCGGCCTGCAGCGCGTCAACGTCGACCCGGCGGTGGCGTCCGGCGTGTTCCTGACCACCGTGACCGACGTGGTCGGCTTCTTCGTGTTCCTCGGCCTGGCGACGCTGGTGCTGCTGTAGGACGCTTCCCTTTCCCGGTTGTGCTCGTCGCCTCGCGGGTTCCGGCTCGGCCGCACCGGGGGCGGTGCGTCCGTCCGGAATGACGACAAAGAAAAGAGCGCGCGCCTGCCCCCCCTCTGGCCGTCATTCCGGACCGGACCGCCATAGGCGGGACGGAGCCGGGACCCATGGTGTGACGACCATCGATCATTATTGACGCGCGCGTCATTCAAGGCGTAGCGTTCCCGTCATGGCCGACACGTTCTCCATGACCCAGCTCGCGCGCGAGTTCGACCTGACCAGCCGGGCGATCCGCTACTATGAGCAGGAAGGACTGATCGCCCCCTCGCGCCGGGGCCGTACCCGGGTGTTCTCGCTGCGCGACCGGACCCGGCTCAGGCTGATCAACCGCGGGCGCCGGCTCGGCTTCTCGATCGCGGAAATCCGCGAGATCCTGGACCTCTACGACAGCCGGGACGGGGAGCAGGGGCAACTCGCCCACTTCATCCGCAAGATTCGCGAGCGGCGCGCCAGCCTGGAGGTTCAGCGGCGCGACATCGACGCGATCCTGGAGGAGCTCGACCAGGTGGAGGCGGCCTGCCTCGACCAGCTCGAGGCCGTGGCAAGGTCGGCGCATGGTTGACGTAAGCGTCAATAACGGTCCGACGGTCTCGAATCCGGCCTTTGCCGAGCGGGTGGCCGGGAGCTTCGCCCGCCAGGCCTTCATGGGCTTCCTCGACGCCAGGCTGACGGCGGTCGAGCCCGGCGCCTGCACGATCGAGCTGCCGTTCCGGCCGGAGCTGTCGCAGCAGCACGGCTTCTTCCACGGCGGGGTGGTCGGCACGCTGGCCGACAACGCCTGCGGCTACGCGAGCTTCACCCTGGCCCCGGCCGACTCCTCGATCCTGACGGTCGAGTACAAGCTGAACCTGATGGCGCCGGCGGCCGGCGAGACGCTGGTCGCCCGCGGCCGCGTAGTCCGGCCGGGGCGCACCCTGATCGTGGCGCAGGCCGACGTTTCGGTCCGGCGCGGCGACGGATCCGAGAAACCGGTGGCGACGGCGCTCGCCACCCTCATGCTGATGGCGGGCATGGCGGACGAACCGCCGGCCGTCCCGCCCAAGGGAGGTGCCGCATCATGATCCCCAACGAGTATCCGACCCTGAACTTCGACCTCGGCGAGACCGCCGACATGATGCGCGACAGCGTGCGCAGCTTCTGCGCCACCGAGATCGCGCCGCGCGCCGCCGACATCGACCGCGACAACACCTTCCCTCACGACCTGTGGCGCAAGCTCGGCGACCTCGGCGTGCTCGGCGTGACCGCCGGCGAGGAGTACGGCGGCGCCGGCATGGGCTATCTCGAGCACTGCGTGGCGATGGAGGAGATCAGCCGGGCCTCGGCGGCGGTCGGCTTGAGCTACGGCGCCCACTCCAATCTCTGCGTCAACCAGATCCGCCTGAACGGCAGCGAGGAGCAGAAGCAGCGTTTCCTGCCGAAGCTTGTCTCCGGAGAGTTCGTCGGGGCCCTGGCGATGAGCGAGCCGGGTGCGGGCTCCGACGTGGTGTCGATGCGCACCAAGGCGGAGAAGAAGGGCGACCGCTACATCCTGAACGGCGGCAAGATGTGGATCACCAACGGCCCGACCGCCGACGTGATCGTGGTCTACGCCAAGACCGATCCCGAGGCGCACCAGCGCGGCATCACCGCGTTCCTGGTCGAGAAGGGCATGAAGGGCTTCTCGATCGCCCAGAAGCTCGACAAGCTCGGCATGCGCGGCTCCGATACCGGCGAACTGGTGTTCGAGGACGTCGAGATCCCCGAGGAGAACGTGCTGGGCGTCGTCAACAAGGGCGTCAACGTGCTGATGAGCGGGCTCGATTACGAGCGCGCGGTGCTGGCGGCCGGGCCGACCGGCATCATGCAGGCCTGCATGGACGTGGTGATCCCCTACGTGCACGAGCGCAAGCAGTTCGGCCAGGCGATCGGCGAATTCCAGATCATGCAGGGCAAGCTGGCGGACATGTACGTAATCATGAACGCCGCCAAGTCCTACGTTTACACGGTGGCCAAGGCCTGCGACCGCGGCGAGGTGACCCGCAAGGACGCCGCCGGTGCGATCCTGTACGCCGCCGAGAAGGCGACCTGGATGGCGCTCGAGGCGATCCAGTGCCTGGGCGGCAATGGCTACATCAACGACTACGCGACCGGCCGGCTGCTGCGCGACGCCAAGCTCTACGAGATCGGCGCCGGCACCAGCGAGATCCGGCGCATGTTGATCGGCCGCGAGCTGTTCAAGGAGACCGCCTGACACGGCGGCCCGACGGCGGCGACTGGGGGGCGGCGGGATGATCGGTTCGGGACCCGGATGCGAAGCGGGCGGCCCGCAGGGGATCGCCCGCCTTCGGCTGGTGCGACGCGAGCTGGGGTCAGGTCTTGTCGTAGCCGCCGGTCTCGGGGTCGAGGATCGCGACCGACAGCATCATGCCGTTGTCCTCGTGGAACAGGTTGTGGCAGTGCAGGACGAACTCGCCGGTGAAATCGACCTGCTTGCTGGCCGCCACCACCATGGTGCCGGGCACGAAGTTGGATTCGGTGTCCGGGGTGCCGGCGTCGAAGTAGATCGTGTCCCGCCAGATCGGCATCTGATAGTAGACCGGCGCCTCGTAACCGCGGTTGGTCGTGTCGTAGGGCACGCGGGCGAAGGCCGCGAACGAGTTGATGTGGATGTGGAAGATGTGGGCGTCGTTGGAGCTGTAGAGGTTCCAGACGTCGGAATCCCCCTTGTACAGCTGCAGCTGCGGGGAGGCGTCCGGGTCGCCGTCGAAATGTTGGTCGTTGATCAGGAACGCCGGCGCGGTCGGCACGCCGGAGGCGTTGAACGCGGAATCGACGGTCTTGAACTCAAGGGTCTGGGTCGCGACCGGCATGGTGCTCGGCACGGTGATCGTCGAGCCGGACGCCGGCAGGCTGTCGGGGACCACCGGGCGCTGGATGGTGCTGGTCGCGAACAACGCCTCGGTCGGCAGGCTCTGGTTCTTCGTGGACTTGTTGGACGAGACCACGAAGGTCATCAGGCTCGAGGTGTTCGGGGTGTTGTTCTCGACCACCGTCGGCGCCTCTCCGAGGTCCGCTCCGTACAGCTCGAAAGTGCCTGCCGCGTTGGCCTGGATCAGCAGGTCGACCCGCTGGCCCGGTGCCAGCGTGATCAGCTCGGCGGTGGTGTAGTAGGCGCTGTCCTTGGTCGTCAGGCTGTAGTCGATCTCGTAGTAGGCGTCGGTGCCGGCCGGATTGCGCGGCAGCAGGGCGATGCCGTCGACGGCGATGGCGTAGACGCCGGGCAGGGCGGGCGCCGTGCCGGTGCCCGTGTACTTGAACTTCGGGATATAGGTCTGGCCGTTGCTGGCATTGACCAGCCGCAACCGGACGATCTGGCCGATATCCATCGACACCGTCGGATTGAGCTGGCCGTTGATCGACGTCGGGGTGTGCGACGGGCCCGGGGACAGGGTCTGGTCGACGCAGGTGCTCGGAGCCGGCTCGCCACCGATGTAGTAGCCAGCCGGGTAGAACACGGCCTCGGTCTTCGCGGCGTTCGTATAGTAGTAGCCGATGGTCTGCATGACCGCGACGTACTCATCCTCGGCGGTGATCTTGCACTGGCTGGCCAGCAGGTCGTCGAGGTCGCCGTCGCCGGTCTTGCCGCGGACGATCAAGGCGCCGGACATGCCGGGGCCGACCTGGCTGGCCACGGCGCCGTGCTTGTGCGGGTGGTACCAGAAGGTCCCGACCGGGTGGTCGGCGGGAACCGCATAGAGGTACGGGAAGCTGGTCGGCTGACCGACCACGTGCGGATCGCTGTCGGTCGTCGACCGGATCATCAGGAGCACGTTGTCCGACGGCGTCTGCGGCGTCACGTGCAGGCCGTGGGTGTGCAGGTTGGTCATGGTGAAGCCGTGCGGTCGCCAGCCGGAGTCGGGCGCCATCATCGAGACGTTGTTGATCGGGCCGCAGACGCTCATCGCGTTGTTGAACCAGACGCCGGTGGTCTGGCCGCGCTCGAACACCATGGTCGGTCCGACCTGCACGGCACCGGCCGGGGGCTGGCTGGCGGCGTCGACGTAGGACGTTGCGGTCAGGGTGACGCTGCCGAGCGTGATGTCGGTGCGCGTGCTGCAGTTCAGCGCGTACAAGGTGTCGGGGAGGGCCGCAGACGAGAGACCGGGCAGCCCCTGGAGTTGCGACAGATAGCTGGCCGCGAGCGGGTCGGTCGAGGCGACAGCCGAGGCGAGGGGCGGACTGACCAGCGGGTCGGTGGCGGCCAGCCTGGTGCTGGAGATGGCGGGTATCGCCGCCCGCGCGGCGACCGGCAGGACGGAAACGGCGGCCGCGGACCCCGCGATCGCGCCGATGCCCTTGAGGGCGGTACGGCGGGTCAACGCGGTTCCGCGAAATGCGTGCGTCATGACGACTCTCCCCTTCGTCACGGTTACAAGGAGAGTGCACTATCGACGCGTTTTTACTGTCGGTCTATGCAGACAATAATTGCATATTGCGGTAAGCGACCATATCCGGACCGGGCTCTGCCGGTCGTGTCACATCGCCCGCGACGGCTGCGTCGGATCGAGAATCCGGCGGGCGGCCTCGGCTCCGGACACCGGCAGGCCGGTCGGGTCGAGCAGGCCGAGCTGCACCAGCACGCTGGCCTGGTCCCAGTAGATGTGCTCGTGCGAGACCTTGCCGTCCTTGACCCCGACGACCACCACGAAGGCCGCCTCGACCGGCTTGCCGGTCGGCTTCACGCCGGGCAGCATCCATTCGATCTCCGCGGTGTGGGTGAACCTGATCACCAGCTCGTCGACGAGCTGGTCGGTCCCGACGGTGCTGGACACCGGAATCATCTCGACGTCGGGCGGAAAGAACTTGCCGACCAGATGGTTGGCGTAGAACGCCCGGACGCCGTCGCGACCGTACCCGCCGACCATCGACGGCACGTTGGTGAGATGCGGGTTGTCGGTCATGGTGGCCATGGTCGTCTCGAGGTCGCCTCTGAGCTCGGCCTGCACGTGCTCCTGGAACAGATCCACGAGCGCCTGTTGCCGTTCGTCCAGATCAGACATTTTTCCGTGCTCTCCCCATCGCGATTTGATTGTTTCGGCAATACAGATTGCTCACTGAAGACAACGCTAGGTCGAGCGACATGAACGAAGGCTTAACGGTCGCGGGCGACGGACCGACCCGCTGTTCCTGGTGCGCGGGTCACGACGACTACGTCGCCTATCACGACGACGAGTGGGGCCGGCCGGTCGCGGACGACGTCCGGCTGTACGAGAAGATCTGCCTCGAGGGTTTCCAGTCCGGGTTGTCCTGGCTGACCATCCTGCGCAAGCGCGAGAACTTCCGGGCCGGGTTCGCCGGCTTCGACTTCCGCAAGGTCGCCGCCTTCGGCGAGAACGACGTGCAGCGGCTGCTGGCAGACGCCGGGATCGTCCGGCACCGCGGCAAGATCGAGTCGGCGATCAACAACGCCCGCCGGGCGATCGACCTGGTCGAGGAGGCCGGCTCGCTGGCGGCGTTCATCTGGTCGTTCGAGCCGAAGCCGGCGGAGCGGCCGGACCGCTTCGACCGCGACACCCTGATGAAGATCACCAAGTCGGACGCCTCGACCGCGCTGTCCAAAGCGCTGAAGAAGCGCGGCTGGAGCTTCGTCGGCCCGACCACGATGTACGCCTTCATGCAGTCGGTCGGGATCGTCAACGACCACTTCGCGGACTGCCACAGCCGGACCGTGTGCGAGGATGCGCGGGCGGCGTTCCGGCGGCCGGACGGCGCTCTGGGGTGAGGGGGAGAACGAGATGACCGGCAGACGCATCTATTCCGGCGCCCCGTTCGAGGCGATGGCCGGCTACGCCCGGGCGGTGGTCGATCCGCCCTACGTGTTCGTGTCCGGCACCACCGGGTTCGATCCGGACACCTTGCAGTTCCCGGACGACGTCGAGAGCCAGTGCGAGAACTGCTTCGCCAACATCGCCCGCGCCTTGGCGCAGGCCGGCGCCAGCCTGAACGACCTGGTGCGCGTGCGGGTCTTCGTGGCCAGCCGCGAGGAGTTCGAGCGCATCAAGCCGATCATCAAGAAGCACTGCGACCAGGCGCGGCCGGCCAACACCACGGTGCTGGCGGAGCTGGTCGAGCCGTGCATGCGGGTCGAGGTCGAGGCGACGGCCCGCCTGACCGCGAGCGAGCAGGGGCGGCCATGAGGGGGCGGCCGTGAGGGTGTCTTCATGAGGGTGCGTTGCAGCATGGGGACTCGCATGCGCGGCCGGCCGCTTGCTATCGTCCCGTCGACGTTCCGGCGCGGATCCCGCGCGCCCGCCCGGTCGCCGATGAGCAGGCGGCCGATGCCAGGGGAAGCCAGATGACCGAACAGACCGTCACGATCCCGGCCCGCAAGGGCAAGGCCACGCGCCTGCCTGCCGGCCACGTCATCAAGGTGATCAACACGCCGGGGACCCAGGTGGTCGACACCTGGGCGTTCGTCGACGGCGACATGACCGAGTTCATGTCGATGGAGCACAGCCGGGCCACCATGAACCGGCTGACCCCGAAGATCGGCGATACCCTGGTGACCAACCGGCGGCGGCCGATCCTGACGGTGGTCGACGACACCTCGGGCGAGGTGCACGACACCTTCATCGCCGCCTGCGACCGCTGGCGCTACGAGGGGCTCGGCGTCACCGAGTACCACGACAACTGCCAGGACAACCTGCATGCCGGCCTGGCCGAGCTCGGGCTGGCGGCCAGCGAGACGCCGAGCCCGCTCAACCTGTTCATGAACATTCCGTGGGACCTGGCCGGCCGGATCGACTGGAAGCCGCCGGTGTCCGAGCCGGGCTCGTACATCCTGCTGAAGGCCGCGCGCGACTGCATCGTCGCGTTCTCGTCGTGCCCGCAGGACATTATTCCGATCAACGGCGTCGGCTGCACGCCGCAGGCCGCTCACTTCGTCGTCCTCGACGGCGCAGCGTTCTAGGCCGGGGAGCGCTCGCATGCCGACCGTCCTGATCACCAGCGCCAACCGCGGGATCGGCCTCGAGCTGGCCCGGCAGTACGCGGTGGATGGCTGGCAGGTCGTGGCGACTTGCCGCGATCCGGACAAGGCGGCGGACCTGAAGGCCGTCGTCGGCCAGGTGTCGGTGCACCGCCTGGACGTCGACGACCCGGCGGGCGTCGAGGCCCTGGGCGCGGAACTGAACGGGCAGCCGGTCGACGTGCTGTTCAACAACGCCGGCATCAACCGGCGCGCGCCGTCGATCGGAGACGCCGACTACGCCGCCTGGGCCGCGACCATGGAAACCAACGTGTTCGGCCCGATCCGGGTGGCCTGGGCGCTGCGCGACAACGTCACGGCGTCGCGCGCCAAGGTCATGGCGTTCGTCAGCTCGAAGATGGGCTCGGTCGCCGAGAACACCGGCGGCAGCATCATGTACCGGTCGTCGAAGTCGGCGCTGAACATGGCGGTGAGCTGCCTGGCCAAGGAGTTCGCCGGTCGGGGCGTGATCGCGGTGATGTTCCATCCGGGCCACGTCCGGACCGACATGGGCGGCCCGACGGCCCCGGTGACCGCGACCGACAGCGCGGCCGGAATGCGCAAGGTGATTGCCGGGCTGACCCCGAAGGACAACGGGGCGTTCCGGAATTTCGACGGCACGCCGCTGCCCTGGTGAGGCGCGGCGGGCACGACCCAGGGAGGAACTGGTCATGACCGAGAGCGATTCCGACACCGACGACGCGACACCGTCCGAGTCCGGTGGTGCGCCGATCGACTTCTACTTCGACTTCTCGTCGCCCTACGGCTACCTGGCGGCCCACAAGATCGATTCGGTCGCCCGCCTGTACGGCCGGGCGATGAACTGGCGGCCGATCCTGCTGGGGGTGATCTTCAAGACCACCGGCGCCCTGCCGCTGCTCGACGTGCCGATCAAGGGCGCCTACGCCCGCCGCGACATGGAGCGCACGGCCCGGTTCCTGGGCATGCCGCTGGTGTTCCCGGAGATCATGCCGTTCCCGTCGATCGCCGCGGCCCGCGCGATCTACTGGGTGCAGGACCGCGACCCGCAGCAGGCCCGCGACCTCTGTCTTGCCCTGTACGACCGGGCGTTCGCCCAGGGCGGCGACATCCGCGAGGCGGCGGCGGTGCTGGAGTGCGCGGACCAGGTCGGGGTCGACGTCGCCGAGCTGACCGCGGCCCTCCAGGATCCCGCGGTCAAAGAGCGGCTGAAGACCGAGAACGAGGCGGCGATGGCGGCCGGCGTCTGCGGGTCGCCGTTCTTCGTGGTCGACGGCGAGCCGTTCTGGGGTGCCGACCGACTTGATCATCTCGAGCGTTGGCTCGCGACCGGCGGCTGGTGAGACAGGCATGAGCGTCATCGATTCCCGGCTGGACACCCGGTCGGACGGCTTTCGCGCGAACGCGGAGCGGACCCGGAGCGTGGTCCAGGACCTGCGTGACAAGGTGCGCGCCGTGAAGGACGGCGGCGGCGAGCGGGCGCGCGAGCGGCATCTCGCCCGCGGCAAGCTGCTGCCGCGCGACCGGGTCCGCACGCTGCTCGACCCCGGGGCGCCGTTCCTCGAGTTCAGCCAGCTCGCGGCGCACGGCATGTACGGCGGCGAGGTGCCGTCGGCCGGGGTCATCACCGGCATCGGCCGGATCGCCGGGCGCGAATGCGTCGTGGTGTGCAACGACGCCACCGTGAAGGGCGGCACCTACTTCCCACTGACCGTGAAGAAGCACCTGCGGGCCCAGGACATCGCCCGCGAGAACAACCTGCCCTGCGTCTACTTGGTCGACTCCGGCGGCGCCAACCTGCCGAACCAGGACGAGGTGTTTCCGGACCGCGACCATTTCGGCCGGATCTTCTTCAACCAGGCGCGCATGTCGTCGGAGCGGATCCCGCAGATCGCCGTGGTCATGGGAAGCTGCACGGCCGGCGGCGCCTACGTGCCGGCTATGGCCGACGAGAGCATCATCGTGAAGGGCCAGGGCACGATCTTCCTCGGCGGGCCGCCGCTGGTGAAGGCCGCCACCGGCGAGGTGGTGTCGGCCGAGGACCTGGGCGGCGCCGAGGTGCATTCCCGGACCTCGGGCGTGACCGACCACATGGCGCAGAGCGACCACCACGCGCTGTCGCTGGCGCGCGGCATCGTCGGCAACCTGAACCGGCCGAAGCGGCCGAACGTCGAGCTGCGAGATCCCGCGCCGCCGCGCTACGACCCGCAGGAGATCTACGGGCTGATGCCGTCGGACCTGCGGCAGCCGATCGAGATCCGCGAGGTGATCGCCCGGATCGTCGACGACTCCCGGCTCGACGAGTTCAAGCCGCTGTACGGCCCGTCGCTGGTCACCGGCTTCGCGCACATCCACGGCTACCCGATCGGGATCGTGGCCAACAACGGCATCCTGTTCTCGGAATCGGCCCTGAAGGGCGCGCACTTCATCGAGCTGTGCGCCCAGCGCGGCATCCCGCTGCTGTTCCTGCAGAACATCACCGGCTTCATGGTCGGCCGGAAGTACGAGTCCGGCGGCATCGCCAAGGACGGGGCCAAGCTGGTGACGGCGGTGGCGACCGCCGAGGTGCCGAAGTTCACGGTGATCGTCGGCGGCTCGTTCGGGGCCGGCAACTACGGCATGTGCGGCCGCGCCTACGGCCCGCGCATGCTGTACACGTGGCCGACCGCGCGGATCTCGGTGATGGGCGGCGAGCAGGCGGCGAACGTGCTGGCCCAGGTCCGGCGCGACAACATCGAGGCCCGCGGCGAGTCCTGGCCGGTCGACGAGGAGGAGGCGTTCAAGGCGCCGATCCGCGAGCAGTACGAGACCCAGGGCCATCCGTACTATGCGACCGCCCGGCTGTGGGACGACGGCATCGTCGATCCGGCCGACACCCGCACTGTCCTGGCGCTGTCGCTGTCGGCGGCGCTGAACCGTCCGGTCGCCGAGACCCGGTTCGGCGTGTTCCGGATGTGAGGACGCGAAGATGCCGATGAAACATGCAGTCCAGCGGCCCGAGACCCTGTCGGTCGACAGGGACGGCAGCGGCGTGGTCCGTCTGACCCTGAACCGGCCGGAGATCCGCAACGCCTTCGACGGCACGCTGATCAGCGACCTGACAGCGACGCTCGAGGAGCTGGCCGGCGACGAGGCGATCCGCGCGCTGGTCCTGACGGGGGCCGGGGCGGCGTTCTCGGCCGGCGCCGAGCTCAACTGGATGCGGGCCTCGGCCGAGCAGGGCGACCACGAGAACTTCCAGGACGCCCTGCGGTTGGCCGAGCTGATGAAGCGGCTCGACGACATGCCGATGCCGACGATCGCCCGGGTCAACGGTGCCGCCATGGGCGGCGGGGTCGGCCTGACCGCCTGCTGCGACATGGCGGTCGCATCGGAGGCGGCGATGTTCGCGCTCACCGAGGTCAAGCTCGGGATCATTCCGGGGGCGATCAGCCCGTATGTGCTGCGCGCCATCGGACCGCGCAACGCCCGGCGCTACTTCCTGACCGGCGAGCGGTTCGACGCCGCCACGGCCCGCGACATCGGACTGGTTCACGAGGTGGTGCCGGCCGACCGGCTGGACGCCGCGGTCGACGGCCTGGTCGGCGAGCTGCTGGCGGCCGGGCCGAAGGCGGTCCGGGCCGCCAAGGATCTGATCGCCCACGTGGCGTTCCGCGAGATCGACGACCTGCTGATCCGCGACACCGCCCAGCGGATCGCCAACCAGCGGGCCGGCGACGAGGCCAAGGACGGACTGGGGGCATTCTTGGAAAAGCGCAAACCGGGGTGGATCGCGTGATTCGCACTCTTCTGATCGCCAATCGCGGCGAGATCGCCTGCCGGGTCGCGCGCACCGCGCGGGCCATGGGTATCCGCACCGTCGCGGTGTTCTCCGAGGCCGATGCCGGTGCGCCGCACGTCCGGGCCTGCGACGAAGCCTGGCCGATCGGGCCGGCCGCCGCTGCCGAGTCCTACCTGAAGGCCGAAATCATCCTCGACGTCGCCCGCCGGGCCGGGGCCGACGCCGTGCATCCGGGCTACGGCTTCCTGTCGGAGAACGCCGGCTTCGCGCGGGCCTGCGAGGCGGCCGGCATCGTGTTCGTCGGGCCGCCGGCCTCGGCGATCGACGCCATGGGCTCGAAGGCCGGCGCCAAGGCGTTGATGGAGAAGGCCGGGGTGCCGCTGGTGCCCGGCTATCACGGCGACGACCAGGCTCTGGAGCGGCTGGCCGAGGCGGCGCGGAGCATCGGTTTCCCGGTGCTGCTGAAGGCCTCGGCCGGCGGCGGCGGCAAGGGCATGCGGGTGGTGCGCGCCGAGTCGGAGCTGACGGCTGCCATCGATTCCGCCAAGCGCGAGGGCAGGGCGTCGTTCGGCGACGACCGGCTGATCGTCGAGAAGTACCTGGAGCGGCCGCGCCACGTGGAGGTCCAGGTGTTCGCCGACAGCCACGGCAACACCGTCCACCTGTTCGAGCGAGATTGCTCGGCCCAGCGCCGGCACCAGAAGATCCTGGAGGAGGCGCCGGCCCCCGACCTCGACCCGGCGACCCGCGACGCCATGGGCAAGGCCGCGGTCGCGGCGGCCGAGGCGGTCGGCTACGTCGGCGCCGGCACCGTCGAGTTCATCCTCGACGCCTCCGGCTCGTTCCACTTCATGGAGATGAACACCCGCCTGCAGGTCGAGCATCCGGTGACCGAGCTGATCACCGGCCTCGACCTGGTCGCCCTGCAGCTCCGGGTCGCCGCCGGCGAGAAGCTCCCGTTCGGGCAGGGCGACCTGGGGATCGACGGCCACGCGGTCGAGGTCCGGCTGTACGCCGAGGATCCGGCGCGCGACTTCTTTCCGCAGACCGGCCCGCTGACCCGGCTGCGGCTGCCCGAGGGCGAGGGGGTGCGGGTCGATTCCGGGGTCGAGGAGGGCGGGGCGGTGACCGTCCACTACGACCCGATGATCGCCAAGGTCATCGCCCACGGCCGCGACCGGTGCGAGGCGCTGGCCCGGCTGGCCGCCGCCCTCGGCCGCACCGAGGTGGTCGGGGTGACCACCAACGCCGGCTTCCTCAAGCGCCTGGTCGAGCATCCCGAGGTGGTGGCCGGGCCGATCGACACCGGCTTCGTCGGTCGCGAGATCGAGGCGTTGGCGCCGGCCGGCGAATCGGCGCCGGAGGCGGCGCTCGCGGTCGCCGGCCTGGCCGAGATGCTGGCGCTCGACGCCGCCGCCAAGGCCGCCGCCGGGCGCGGCGGCGACCCGCACTCGCCGTGGGCCCGGGCCGATGGCTGGCGGCTCAACGATACCGCCCACCACGACATGGTGTTCCACGACGGCGACCGCACCGTAACGGTGCGGATGACCCACGAGGCCGGCGCCTGGACGGCGCTGGTCGGCGAGGCCCGGCTGCGGCTGAACGGCGTGCTGGACGACGACGGCGGGCTTGGCCTGACGATCGACGGCATGCGGCAGGCCGCCACCGTGGTCGCCGACGGCGACCGGCGCGTGGTGTTCCTGGCCGGCCGCTCGTGGCCGCTGGTGCTGGAGGATCCGTTCGCCGCCGGCGACGCCGACGAGGGGGCGGAAGGCCGCCTGACCGCGCCGATGCCGGCCAAGGTGATCCGGGTCGCCGCGGCGGTCGGCGACCGGGTCGCCCGCGGCGCGGTGCTGCTGGTCCTGGAAGCGATGAAGATGGAGCACAGCGTGGCCGCTCCGGCCGACGGGACCGTGGCCCGGCTGGCGGTTGCCGAGGGCGACCTGGTGGAGGAGGGGGCCGAACTGGTGGTGCTCGACTCCGGCGAGTCGGAGGCGAATGCCTGATGACCGCCCGCTACCGCACCCCCCTGATCGCCGGGATCCTGGCGATCGTGGCGCTGACCCTGTGGTTCACGCCGCCGCCGGACGGCGCGTCGCCGATGATGATGCACGCGGCCGCCCTGGTGGTGGTGTCGATCGGCTGCTGGGCCACCATGATCGTGCCTGAGCACCTGACGGCGCTGGGGTTCTTCCTCGGCGCCATGGTGCTGCACGTCGGCTCGCCGCCGGTGATCTTCTCCGGATTCGCCGGACCGGCGTTCTGGCTGGTGTTCGGCGGGCTGGTGATCGGCGCCGGGGTCGAGCGTACCGGCCTCGGCCGGCGGATCGCCCGGGCGCTGGTCGGGCGCTTCAAGGGCGGCTACCTGGCGACCGTCGCCGGGGTGGTGACGGTTTGCCTGGCGCTCGGCTTCCTGATGCCGTCGACCATGGGGCGGCTGGTGCTGCTGCTGCCGATCGTGATGGCGCTGGCGGAGCGGCTCGGCTACCGCGAGGGCTCGCGCGGGCGCACCGGCCTGGTGATCGCCACCGGTTTCGGCTCGTATCTCGGGCCGGTCGCGATCCTGCCGGCGAACGTGCCGAACAACGTGCTGCTGGGCGCGGCCCAGGTGTTCCACGGTGTGCAGCTGCACTATTTCGACTGGTTGCTGATCCACTTCCCGGTGCTGGGCTTCCTGAAGTCGGTGCTGCTGGTGATCGTGGTGTGGCTGCTGTTCCGCGACACCCCCAGCGAATCGGCGGGAACCGCCGACGAGGCCGCGCCGGTGTACTGGAGCCGGGACGAACGCCGGCTGGCGATCCTGCTGGCGATCGCGCTCGGGCTGTGGGCGACCGACGCGGTGCACCACGTGTCGCCGGCCTGGGTCAGCCTGGGGGCCGGGCTGATCTGCCTGCTGCCGGCGGTCGGGCTGGTGCCGCCGCAGGCGTTCCGCGAGAAGGTGCCGATGAACCCGCTGATCTACGTGGCGGGCATCCTCGGCGTCGGCGCCCTGGTGGCCGACAGCGGGCTCGGGGCGTCGTTGGCGGAGAGCATGCTGGGGGCGATCCATCTCGACCCGGCGACGCCGGCCCGCAACTTCTTCGCCCTGGCGCTGCTCGGCACCGGGCTCGGCACGGTGTCCACCATGCCGGGCGTGCCGGCGATTCTCACGCCGATCGCCGGCGACATGGCGGCCGCCTCCGGGCTGCCGATCGAGACCGTGCTGATGACCTTCGTGGTCGGGTTCTCGACGGTGTTCTTCCCCTACCAGGTGCCGCCGCTGATCGTGCTGCTGCAGCTCGGCAACATCCCGATCCGCGCCGCGCTGGGCACCGCGCTGGCGACCGCGGTGGCGACCGTGGTCCTGCTACTGCCGCTGGATTACCTGTGGTGGCGGGTGCTGGGACTGTTGCCGTGACGGGGGCTGTCGTGACGGGGACTGTTGCCGTGAACGGAGGGGGCGGGCGGTGACGCTTCACCTGATAAAGCTGTGCGTCGGCATCGACACGGTCGAGCAGCTCGAGGCTTACCGCAAGCGCCGGCAGGCCGAGCTGACCGCCGCCGGTCTGCCGCCCTATACCCGGCACCTGACCCGCAACTTCCCGCGCCGGGCCGACGAGATCCTGGAAGGCGGCGGCTCGCTGTACTGGGTGATCCGCCGGGAGGTCCGGGCGCGCCAGCGCCTGCACGCCATCGAGGAGGCGGTCGACGAGAACGGCCGGCCGTGCTGCGCGCTGGTGTTCGAGCCGGAGGTGATCCGGGTGATGCCGCGCAGCCACCGGCCGTTCCAGGGCTGGCGGTATCTGGAGGGCGCCGACGCGCCGGCCGACCTGCCGGCCCACGCGGTCGACGACTCGGCGGAAATGCCCGAGGAAATGCGCCGCGAGCTGCGCGCGCTCGGCCTGATCTGAAGAGTTGCGCCCGCGCCCGCGCGGGCGACCCGCTCAGCGGCGCACGGTACCGCCGTCCAGCACCGTGCGGTTGGCCGGCGCCACCGTGAAGTCGATCGAGGTGCCGCTGCCGAGGCCGGCGAGCCCGCTGTTCGACTGCAGGGTGATGGTCGCGACCCGGGCGCCGCGCCGGTAGGTCATGGTCGAGATCTTGGCGCGCACGGTGGTCAGCTGCTCCCAGCTGAACTTCGGCATCTCCCGTTCGTAGAACGAGTACATGTCGGTCATGTCGTACTTCACGGTCAGCGACAGCCGGCCGATCCAGCCTTCCTCGGTACCCAGCACCAGCGACTGATCGAGGTCCAGGTCGGAGCCGGCCGGGATCGGGATGTCGTTGAACTGCGTGAAGGTGCTGGCCGGCGCCGCTCCCTTGTCCGGGTTGCGGCCGGCGGCCTGGGTGTCGCCGCTGCCGCCGACGGTTTCCTTGGTCTTGAAGGCGTCCATCAGGTTGGCGTCGCAGCCGGCGAGGGCCAGTGCGGCCGGCAGGGCCAGGGCCAGGGCAACGGTGCGAAGCGGCTGTCGGGCGGCGAAAATGCGGGGCCGGCGGCGGCTCGATGGCGAGATCGGCGTCATGGGCTCGTCGGATCCTCGTTGGAAGCGTCGACGGTCGGCACCGCCTGAGCCAGATATTGTGCCATGGCGAAAAATCGAAGTCAGCATGTGGAGGATGTCGATTTTATGAAACGAGGGCTTGCATGCCCGAAAAGAGGGGGCTATATACCGCCTCACCGCTGAGGGCGACGCCCTCTCCGGTCTCTCGGAAAGAGAACGGGGTCGGGCAGGACAAAGTGAACCTGCCACGGCCGCTTTCGCGCCGCAGAGTGGGGCCTCGGCCCCTGGCTCTTGGACAAGTGAATAGGAAGGGATGCGCAGGCGGCGGTCTGGCTTGGTTTTGGCTGGACGTTGCTGGGTCTTTCGGGGCCTGGCTAATGAGCCTGTCTGTGCATCTGACTGTGCG
>Ga0070728_10001836_pt1 | contig 29195 bp, 22 predicted proteins | sample tdDd471_FD_66723 | JGI IMG/M metagenome (GOLD analysis project Ga0070728, IMG submission 66723) | Marine sediment microbial communities from the Atlantic coast under amendment with organic carbon and nitrate - tdDd47.1 | ecosystem: Environmental > Aquatic > Marine > Coastal > Sediment | place...
CGCGCATCTGGATTGAATTAGGGAAGATGGGTATTCAGATCAGCCTGAATCGGGTGGCAAAGTTGATGCGACAAGCCGGTATTCGTGGCAAAACGGCACACAAATATCGTCCACAAACCACCCAATCTGACCCGAGCCATGCCGTTGCACCCAACTTATTGCACCGCAACTTCAAAGGACATCCGCGTCATGCTGTCTGGCTAACGGACATCACGTATATCAACACCAATGAGGGTTATTTATACCTTGCGGCGGTGATGGATTTAGGCTCACGCGAGATTGTCGGGTTAGCAATGGCGGATCATCTACGAACTGAGCTGACGCTCGATGCCCTTAATATGGCAATCTTTCAGCACCGTCCCCCACGGGGCTTGATGCACCACTCTGATCGGGGTAGCCAGTACACCAGCCATGCCTACCAACAACGCTTACGTGATGCCAAGATGGTCGTCAGCATGAGTCGCAAGGGCAATTGCCTCGATAATTCTCCCATGGAGAGCTTCTGGGCGACTTTGAAGCGCGAATGTGCGGATTACGTGTTTGCCAATCACGCACACGCCCGTGCTGAAATCTTCAGTTATATCATGGGGTTTTACAATCGCACCCGCTGGCATTCCGCTTTAGGATATGAAACACCAATTAGTCTGGCAGCTTGAGACAACAACACACTCCATTATTTTAGGGTATTGCCACTTTCAGAACATCAATTATTTCCCAACCGTTACCTTCTGCCAGAGCGCGGGAATCAGCTTCCTGTTGAGGGAGGCTAATCTTATCGGCTCATTCTGTGCCTGAGACGACACAACACACCAGATTATGCATTTGAGCATATGTCCTCCGGTTTAACTCTGGTTATTAAGTACGGCGCGATACTGCCATTCATAGCCAATTGGACCAGATGAGGTATTTGCCGTGACTCTATTAAACCAGCTTCTGTCATCTTACTCAACAAGATAATGTCCCATTTATTGAGAACTTTCTTGTTCAATCGATTAGCAAGATCAGAACGACCAATCCAATCACCTACATCAATTAGCGTGTCGAGAATTTCTTGTGCTTTTGGTGTCGGTTTGTAATTAGATGAATCAGCCATTGTTAAACCAAGTTTAATGTTGTTTTGCGTATATCTGTATGCCGATGTAAACAGGGTATCAAAGGTGGTAGGAGGAGTGAGCGTAAAATTACGAATTAGACATGGGAATTTTTCATTTGGGGTCAGAATTTAGTTTGAATCGTGGAATTGAGATAAAACTTGTGGAGCGTCGACTTAAACTGTTATTCAAATACTGGCTCAACTTCTATTAACTGCATGTAATCCACTTCGTTGTTTTTTTTGTTATGGGTCATCCCTCCAGAAATCATTTAACAATTGGTGTGCTGTTGGGATAAGTTCTAATTGCTGACCATGTTCCCAAGCTGTATTAAATAATTCCTCGTCAATCAATTCTAACTCACTTCGAAATTGGTTTAGTTGTTTCCAATACTGCATGAAACCAGTTCCTAATTCCGATTGTGCGAAGGTCAGACTCAACAAATGAATAGCTGAGCTAATTTGTTCAGGTTCAAGATGAGCGCGTAAAATTGAGACAATTGGCATAAACATGGTAAGGTACGACGTGCTATAAGTCTCACAAGCTTGTTTCCAGATAGGAAATAATAATTCCTTAGCCACTTCATAGCGTTGACGACCAAGCGCGATTAGGACATGCGCCCAAACTTTGGTTAATTTTAGCCAGGAATCTCCAGCACCAATTTGTTGAAACGGGTTACTTTGAATCGCATCCGCCTTTTGAATCAACGATTCAGCTAATTCGTAATCCCCTTCAACAGACGCGAAGGTGCTCAGGGATGCAAGTGCCCATCCCATTGCCGATTTGAGTCCGATATCTTCTGCCATATAAAATGACTCTTCGACCAGTTGTTTACCTTCCTGAACTTTCCCATTAAAATACTTCACGATTCCAACATAGACACCGTTATTCACCTGACCAGCGATAAAATTAGCACGCTTTTGTATGTCAAGAGCATCCTGACAGTATTTAAGTGACCGTGCATAATCACCTGCGAGGAATGTCGCCATACCAAGTGCGCGCATGGTTTGAGATGCTCCAAGTTCGTCATCTATTTCAAGTTGGATACGATAACTCTCTTGCACAAGCACTTGATTCTTCTCGACATTACCTAGCAATCGATAGGCTTCTCCTAGTTTACTCAGAGCATCCGCCAGATAATAACGTTCATCTAGTTCTCGATACAGTTGTATCCCTAATTCATAGTGGTGTATTGCATCTTCAGGGTTATGATAATGATGATGGTGAAGTTCAGCAATTTTGACAAAACAGTATGCAGATTCTTTTTGATCATCTCTCGAAATTGCTCTCTCCAGAGCAGATTCTAACCGTAGGAGAATCACATCTGCATCATCTGTGGTGAGGTTAAAGCGGACAAGTAAACGTTGATAAACAGCAGTAGTATGATGGTCTACCTGTAGTTTCGCACGGGTGGCTTCAAATATATTTTGACCTTCTTGAACACGACTATTGAGCTGATAATATAGCATAAGGCTTTCGATTACAGATTCCACCATATCAAGCTGTTCATGCTCAATTGACCATTGCCAAGCGACTTTAATATTATCATAATCTTCTTCAATTAATCGAAGAGCATCCAGTTGCTGTTTTCCTTTCAAGTGAGCACCATGGGTGACAAGATAGTTCAAGTAATAGGTTGCATGTCTGTGATGTGTATTATGCATATCATCAGATACAAGTAGTCTGTCCTCCGCATATTGCCGTAGTAGTTCATGTATATAATAGCGACGTGTTGACTTATCGTGCTGGATGAGACTCTTGTTGGTGAGGCTCATCAATAGATGCAAATTCGTATCTGTAATCGTCTGAATAGCATGTCTTGTAAATCCACCTCTGAAAACGGCAAGTTGTTGAAACACAGATTGTTCAAGCTCTGTTAGTAGATCCCATGAATGGTCAAAAACTGCCCGAATACTACGTTGCCTTTGTGGTAAATCTGTCATTTCAACTGCTAGAAAATCGATGCCATTCTTAATCTCACTACTAATCTCTTCGACTGTTAACATGGTCAACCAGCTTGCCGAGAGTATGATTGCAAGCGGCATCCCCTGAACAAGCTGGCAGGTGTCTATTATTGCTGCAAGATTTGACTGCTGTATTTGAAATCCTGCTTGGGTCTGTTGGGCTGCATACGAAAAAAGCTGAATTGCGTCGTATCTCTCGGCTTGTTCAACAAGGATACTATCTGGCACCATCAATCCTTGCAAAGAAAATATCGTTTCTCCGGTTTGATTGAGTCTTTGACGTGATGTTACCAATATCTTCAAATAAGGTGCCTGTTCCAGTAGTTCTGTAATAATTGCTCCACCTGCTATGAGGTGCTCAAAGTTATCTATTATCAGTAGCATGTGTTTATTATGAAGGTACTCGATGAGTTGTACATGTTGCTGTCGCTGATCTTGCTGGAATTGGTAGCCGACGTTTTCTGCGATTGCTGGAATAATATCGATCTCATTGTTCAGTGGAGCAAGTGGAACAAAGAAAACGCCATCGGCAAATTGATCTTCAACTTTGATTCCTGCCATCAATGATAAGTGACTTTTTCCAACACCGCCGGGTCCCACAATTGTGATCATCCGACGTTGATTATCATTTAAATAGTTTACAATCGTGTCGAGTTCTGATTCTCGTCCAATAAAATTTGTTGTTGTTGCAGGTAGATTTCTCTGAGCCTTGCGACTTTCAATGTAAATTTGTCTATCTAAATCTGAATGTTTGAGTGGTTGTTTATCTGCGATAGTCTGGGCTAAAGTTATGAGTTTTTGGGATGGTTTTATCCCCAGCTCATCTTGTAATGTTCGGACGAGATTTTCATAGTAATGTAATGCCGCAGAACTTCGATTCGCCTTTGCTTCAATAAACATCAATAAATAATATGTTTCTTCTCGCAGTGGGTCTGAATTTAACAATTGTCGTGCATAGGGCAGTGCTTGTTCGAGCTGGTTGGCGTACAAGTAGTATCTGACGAGTAAATCAACAGCCTGATCTAGCTGGTCTTGATATTGTATTGACTTATGTTGTTGCCAGCGATCAAACTCTGGAGAATCTGTAAGTGTGTAACCTTCCATAAATAGCCCTTTTACCAGATCGACTGTATCTAATAAAATTGGTACACACTGAACACAAACTTGATCTAGACCATGTTTATGATCTTTCCGTTCAAGCATAAATTCGTTGAAATGTTCAACATCTAGTTCGATCAGTACATCATGTGGCAACGCAAGCGTTGTTCTGGTGGACTGTATCCATTTTTTACCGATACACGTATTCAATGAATATAAGAGTCGTCGAATCTCTCCTAAACCAGTACTCGTATCAAACTCTGGGAAAAAGAAAGTAGCCAATGCTTCTCGAGAATGTTCTCGACGATCCATAGCCAAATACGCAAGCAGGGCAATTGCCTTTCGATGGGAGGGAGTTACGTATGTTCCCCCGATAATAATGTGGGGTACACCAAGAAGCTGAATTTGAAGCTTATCCATTTGATTTCGCTTATTGCATAGCCTATTTTATATTCTTCTACAATTTTAGCACGTTGTTGGCATTCACATGGCACGTTGTTGGCACGGTCTTTTGCAATAATGGACTTAATGATAAATTTTGCGAGGAGAAATGATAATGTCAGAGCAAATTCAAACCCCACCTGTACTACAAAACGGCACAGGACAGAAGAAAGTTCGTGTAATCACTGAAGAAATTAGCTTTAAAATTCGAGCCGCACAGACGAATGGTGCCTATTCCCTGTTTGAAACAATAACACCACCTGGTGCAGGAGTACCGCCTCATTACCAACGCGATGAGGAGGAAGCATTTTTTGTTCTCGAAGGAACTTATACCTTTCTTCATGGGGAAGACAATGTCGTGGTCGAAGCTGGTGGGACTGTGTTCGTTCCCCGTGGAACGATGCATTCGTTTGCAAATACTGGTGATACTCCAGCACGGATGCTTATCTTGACCACGCCGGGCGGAATTCATGAGCGATTTTTTTCTGAAGTAGGCGAGCCTGTAGATGCACCGTTTAGCGAGCCAAATATACCAGAGCTTGTCCAAATAGCTGAAAAACATGGAATTATTATTCCGCCTCCTCCAAAAGATGCATAGACTTTCACAGTAACCGAGATTGGCTGGTATATTGCCAGTCAATCTCTGCCTTAATTGTGTCGTCAGAATTGATCTTTTGTACAAAGCAGATAAATCATCATCATCGGCGACATATTTTCCCAACTCAGTCAGAGCATACTCCTCAACAATCACAACTTCGCCAGATTTAGTGTCAATATATGCACTGCTCTCGAAATCACTGAGTTCAAACGCAAGTTCAAAATCCATTTTGTTGATTGTGAGTTGTTTCATTACTGATCTTTTAACTGCGAGGTCCCATAAACCGATCACCATTGAAGTGAATCATATGGTCGGGCATCTCACTCAACCAAACCTCAGTTTCCCATGCAATTTCACTGAGGAAGTTTCTAAAGGTGGTGAAATCAGGAAACGCACTTACATAAACAAGTCCTGCTGGACAGTCTTTCAGCATATCATCAAGTTCGACTCGGCGTTTTGGGCTTACAGGTCCGTGAGATGTAACAGCTTCGATGAGATATAACCATTTGCGATCCTGATCGAATAAAATAACATCTGGCAACTTATCATGTTTGTTAAAAGGGATGTTTAAATCATTCAATGTATCCTCGTCAAGCAACAGTAGCTTATTAGCAGTGTCACCCAAATATAGCAATTTTGCACCTGGAGCAAAACGCGGTCCAAACTCTTCAATGATAGCAACTTGCAACTTGTTATGTTTTCCTGGTGAGAGATGATATTCTTGTCCCTGATACGATAGAGCAACCAAGTTCAACTGGCGTTTTTGCTCATACATCTCAACTAGTGATTCTTGAGCATCAAGAAATTCAGTAAGAGCTGTTTCCCAGTTTGGTGTATTAAACTGCCGAATTGTGCGAATAGCAATATCCGTCAGCGCATAATGTGTTCGAGGGCTATTGGTCGCTAGTCTGGGTTCATCGGGATTTCGATCAACGATACATGCTTTCTCAAACTGATGAATCACCTGACGGCGGACGGTCTTACGGGTATTTTCAGCGTATGTTCGACCGTAACGGCTTTTCATCTCCTGCAATATATCGTGAATTCGGAGGCTTTGCCGTTTGGCATCACTCCAAGAAGTATCCTCATCCAGTTGTGCCAATACTAAAAGCGTTAGAGTAGCCATTTCAGTCTGTTAGGCAGTGGGAAGTTGTAATGCTTCTAGAATAGCCTGTGATTCGGTGATTTTACTCATATAACTCTCGTTTCACGGAGGATCGGAAAGTCGTTTGGAATTAACATATAAGTCTGAAGCACCTGAACGACAATTGCATCTAAATCAGCTTAGTGTGTTTCATTGATAATTGCTTTCCCGATGGCTGTAATGATAGTTAGATTTGGGATTGGTAGTAATGTGATTTACAACTGCGTTTAGCCTGAGATACTCTCAACGATATATCTGAATATCTCAGGCTATGTGATAGTAGCAACTCTGGCAAAGTATGTTCTGACATTTACCTGAATAAGGTGAGCATCATATTACGATCATATTGTGATAATTTACTGATGGCTTATAATTATTAAGTTAGGGCGAGAACGAATTTTGAGTCGAGTCTAGGAATAATAGTCAATTACATGGATAATTCACATTAATAAAATACTTTCTCAGTACATCAATTATGAGGAATTCGATGGTATTCAATCAATCCAAGATTTCGGTTTTAGAGATAGTAATTGCCTTTATTTTCCTTGTCGGGTGTAGCACTACATCCTATCCACCTGTTACGACAGGGTCATTCCAAGCAGTGACAGGACGTGACTTGCGGATTGTCACTGGGCAAACGCTGTATGTTCCTGCGTATTCAGAAGTATTATTAGGCAATGATACCCGCACTCATGAATTAGTTGTAACGCTTGCTGTCCATAATACAGCGTTTGATGCTCCAATAATCATCCAATCGGTTCGGTATTATGATACCAATGGGGAGCTTGTACGTAATTATGTAGATGATCCGATAGAAGTTTCACCCTTAGCAACAACTGGCTTCCTTGTAGAAGCTCGAGATACCTCCGGTGGATGGGGATCGAACTTTATCGTAGAATGGGTCGCCGAAGAACCTGTTTCTGAACCAATTGTGGAAGCTATTATGGTTAGTAAAAGTGGATCACAGGGTATTTCGATGATTAGCCTCGGACGGGTGATTTCCCACACTGATGCAGACGAACCCGATGAATAATTTCGAGAGGTACCTGTAATATTTAAAGCGATGACTATCAGATATTGTATTATCTTTGCCTGATGTTTTTGTACCGTCCCCAATTGATCAACGATAAACAGATATAAATACACTGAGGTTGCCAATGCCCCCGATTGAAACAATTTTGTTTGCAATCTCAATATTACTAATCATAAGTATCATCGCCAGTAAACTGTCAGCAAAACTCAGCTTACCTGCTCTAGCACTATTTTTAGGCATTGGGATGCTTGCCGGCTCAGAGGGGATAGGTGGTATATATTTTGATGACCCACAAATAGCCCAATCCGTTGGTGTTGTTGCCTTAGTATTTATCTTATTTGCGGGAGGGCTCGATACATCTTTTAGTAAAATCCGTCCCATTATTGGACGAGGTATCCTACTATCAACTTTGGGTGTATTAATTACAGTGTTGATCGTAACCGGATTCGTTGTTGCATTATTAGATTTTTCTCCAGCTGAAGCTTTCCTTGTTGGTTCAATTGTTGCTGCTACCGATGCTGCCGCCGTCTTTTCGATTCTGGGTACTCAAAAAATTGCTCTAAAAGGAAATACAATTCCGCTCCTCGAATTAGAGTCTGGCAGCAATGATCCGATGGCAATCTTCCTCACAATTGTCGCGATTGAGATGATACAACAGCCCCAAACTCCTATTTTCAATCTGCTAATGATATTTGTTCAACAAATGTCGATAGGTCTTATAGTAGGATTCATTATTGGATATTTTTCACTGAAGGTGATTAATCGGCTCCGATTGGAAGCAGATGGACTTTATCCCGTGTTTACGAGTGCGCTTGTTTTGTTTGTATTCGGATTAACAACACTATTAGGCGGAAGTGGATTTTTGGCTGTTTATATTGTGGGGTTGGTTATGGCAAATAAAAACTTTGTCCACAAAAACAGTCTCGTAAATTTCCATGATGGGGTTTCGTGGTTGATGCAGATCATAATGTTCCTATCACTTGGTCTTCTTGTCTTCCCTTCACAATTGCCCCCCATTGCTTTGAATGGGATATTAATTGCATTTATTCTGATCTTCATTGGTAGACCTATTAGTGTCTTTATTGTGCTTTTATTTTCGCAATTTGACTTTCGAGATAAATTAATGATTTCATGGGTTGGTTTAAGAGGTGCAACCCCTATTGTACTATCAACCTTTCCCGTGCTTGCAGGTATTCCCGGATCGAATACCATATTTAATATTGTCTTCTTTGTCGTTCTTGTTTCCATACTTTTACAAGGGTCGACACTCATAGGTGTTGCCAAATTCCTAAAAATCACTATTCCCTATGTACCAAAACTTCAGCATCCTTTTGACTTACGCGACAATAAAGATATTCGTAATGAGTTGGTAGAAATCACTGTATCTGCTGATTCTCCAGCTGTTAATCGTCAAATCGTAAACCTTGGATTACCCGATTCAAGCCTTATCGTATTAATTTCACGAAAACAAGATATTCTTGTACCAAACGGCAATACAATTATCATGGCAGAAGATATACTACTTATTTTAGCTGATAAGACCGCATTAAAAACTATTTATGATACGATGTCACATTAAGTATGGTATATGATCTTGAGCGCAGTAATTAGCCCCTTGCTGTGGTAGGTGGTTTTATCTGATTCCTTCTGTACCTGAGGTAGCACATCAGAATATTATCATGTTTCATTCTCCGCAAATAACTCTAACTGAATTGCGCGATATTGCTATTCGTAACCAATCGGTCATGATGAACCCCCTGTATATTCCAATATAATTCTCCCCTCAGTTTTTTTGTAAGACCTGAATGATTAGAAAATAGATTAGAACTTAATGATGAATATGATCAATAAATCTAGTGAGTGTTGACACATATCCTACAAGTTGATATTCTATATGGGTATATATTGTCTGGATTATAAAATATTTATGCAACCAATAAAAAGACCGCAATCATTACATCAAACTGTTCAGGAAGCTATCAAATCATATATTGTTGATAATGGGCTCCAAGCTGGTGATGCTTTGCCTTCGGAAAACGAATTGAGTAATCAATTAGAAGTTAGTCGTAATCTGGTACGTGAAGCGGTGCGAGGTCTTGAAGCACTTGGGATTGTTGATATTCGGCGTGGAAGTGGTTTGTATGTCAGTAATTTTTCACTACTACAGTTGATGATTAATATCGACTACAGCATACAGTTCGAACTCCAAGAATTAAAAGAGCTGTTCAGTATTCGTCGTGCATTAGAAATGGGTATGGTTGGGGACGCAATACGTGTTAGAACCCCCGAAATAGAAGCTGAGCTCGAACAAATTTTAGAAATGATGCGAATTAAAGCGCAAAGTGGTCAACCATTCCCAGTAGAAGATCGGCGTTTTCATCAATGTTTACTCGAAAACCTCAATAATCAGACATTATTAAGAATCTTGGATGCATTTTGGCTTGCACTCAATAAAGCAGATCAAATGATTGATATGCAAGACAAGAATCCACTGTGGACGTATGAATTCCATATCCCTATTGTGAAATCGTTTGTCAAAGGGGATGTCGATGCCACACGTGAGGCAATACAACAACATTATGCAAATCTTGAACAGCGCCTGTCGCAAAATAACGATGACAAACAGACGAGTTAATCGAATATCCTAAAGTTCTGCGGATATGGATTAGATAGAGGTCAGTTAAGAATGGAGGTGAAATACATATTGAAGAATCGCAATTAGGTATTATTCAAATATTTGTTTATGACTAATTTTGGAGGAAACAATGAACAAAACTCGTTTAATTCTACTTTTTACAATGTTGCTACTCATCCTACCTGTAGCATACACACAAGATGAACCTGAAATCTACATTTTTAATAATTCCGGTACATTACAGTTTGATGCAGGTGGTAGTGATCCTGATGTTCTACAACAAGTGCAAGATTATATCGCACAAGCGTCAGGGGTTCGTCCAATTACAATTGTGCCATCGGGTGGTGGTGATGTCGCTACGGAGCAACTCAACTTGTTACTGGGTTCCAGTGATCCCGTTGATCTATTCCAAACACCAACAGCAGGTGGTTGGCACGATTATGCACAAGCCATTATTCCGATTAGCGATTTGCTTGAAGAATATGGACAGAATATCATGAGTGTTATTCCGCCAGAACAATTCGACATTATGAGAAATACTGATGGTCAAATCATGGGTATCCCACGCACAACGCCAACGAGCCCATATATCACATGGGTACGTCAAGATTGGCTCGATGAATTAGGCTTAGATGTTCCAACAACATGGGAAGAATTAGAAGCGACGATTGAAGCATTCAAAGAATTCAACCCAGACTCGGTTGTGGCAACACGTCCGGGAGATATTCATCGGGCAACATTGGGTGGTTTCACACCGAATGGCTATTCCAACTGGCTTGATCCAGAAGATGGTATGGTCAAACCATGGGTGATGCAACCGGGTGTACTTGATTGGCTTACAGAAATGAATTCATGGTGGGAAGCTGGATATTTCTATGCCGATACCTTTACCCCGTTTGATGAGCCCGAACTGTTCCGTACTTGTAATCTCGGTGTTTGGCAGGGGTGGTATTCACGCATTACCTTGATTACCCCTCAAATCGAAAGTGCTTGTGAAGGTATCGAATGGGCACGTACCAGCATCACAACCGATATGGGTTACATTGCAACTGTGAGTCCACAAAGTTCCAGTGGATACGTCGTCAGTGGTAAAGCTGCTAATCCTGAAGCTGTTATTCAATTCATGGATTGGGTCTACAGTGCCGAAACAACCGAAAATCAGCTAATTGCACGTTATGGTATTCCAGAAGAAATGTGGACATATCTTGACGAAGAAACAAATGTTGTTGAGCCATATCTGGATAGTGGTTATGTCAGCGAATATATGCTCCCTAATTTAAATATCGAGATTCGTTACAGCTTGGAAGATCCATCACGTGCCTTCCATGTTGAATATCTGGGTAGCCTATTGATTGACTTGTCCGATGCTAAAATGCCATTTGATGCAAACATTGCATACAATCTAAGTCGTGTGTCTGAAGAAGTCCCAACTTTGGGTGATCTCAACCGCCTCTTAGACGAACAAATGATTCTGTTCATTACTGGTCAACGTCCATTAGATCAATGGGACGACTTCATGAATGATCTGGATCGCGCAGGTATGCAAAGTTGGATCGATGCTCTTACCACGCAATATAATGAACTTAGTGGTGAATAAGTCACCGCAGTAGATAGATCAGATGTAGGTGGGAGACACCCTCCCACCTTTAATTATTTTAAAAAGAAGTTTTTTATGACTGCACCCAACGTTCTTTTTATCGCTGTTGACGATCTTCGTACCGCACTAGGGTGTTATGGCGATCCTAATGCGATTACGCCCAATATTGACCGACTTGCTAAGCGTGGAATGCTCTTTCAACGTGCTTATTGTCAGCAAGCGGTATGCAATCCTTCACGTGCATCTTTGATGACAGGCTTACGACCCGACACCATTAAGGTATGGGATTTGAAGTCGCATTTTCGCCATGAAGTCCCTGATGAATTAGCTGGATTGCCACAATTTACGTTCGGAACGCATTTTCGTAAAGCAAAACCCGATGTCTTAACATTACCTCAGTATTTTAAGCAAAATGGCTACCATACCCAATCTGTTGGTAAAATCTATCATGGCTCTCCAGAAGCACAAGATCCGATTTCTTGGTCAGCCCCAGAAACCTTAAATGTTGTTTGGAAGCGTAATGACTATTTATTGCCAGAAAACCAGAGTGAAGCAACAGATCGCTGGCCCGGTCATAAAATGTCGGCAACCGAAGCCGCTGATGTAGAAGACAATGCGTATGGTGATGGACAAGTTGCCGATAGTGCAATCAGAATACTCCAAGACATCAAAGATCACCCCTTCTTCCTTGCGGTTGGCTTCCGTAAACCACATTTACCATTTACTGCCCCACGCAAATATTGGGATTTATATGACCCAAATCAGATTTCGTCACCTGATAATCCTGAAAAACCTCATGGTATTCCCGACTACGCATGGCACAACAGCAAAGAATTACGTGGTCATAACGATATACCTGACGAAGGTGCATTATCAGAGTCACTGATCCGCAAACTACGTCATGGTTATTATGCCTGTGTCAGCTATATGGATGCACAAGTTGGTAAATTACTTGATGCGCTTGATGAACATAATTTGACACAAAAAACGGTTGTAATTTTATGGGGCGATCATGGTTATCATCTCGGTGAAAAAGCCTTGTGGTGCAAGACGACAAATTATGAGTTAGATACCCGCGCACCACTTATTCTCTCTGTTCCCAATGCAGGTGTGGGGACATGTAACGCATTGGTTGAATTTGTAGATATTTATCCGACATTATTGGATTGCTGTGGTTTACCTGTCCGTGATGGTCTGGAAGGGATTAGCCTCATGCCACTGTTGGAGCAACCACAGCGTGATTGGAAGCAAGCGGCGTTTAGCCAATTTCCGCGTCCGTGGTCTTATCATGGTGAACCAGAAGTGATGGGTTACACCATGCGTACAGAACGGTATCGCTATACGGAATGGGTTCGATTTCGTAGTGGAGAAACCCTCGACCGTGAGCTATACGATCATCAAAATGACGATGCGGAGGTCACTAATCTTGCGGATAATCCAACTTATACACATGAGATAGAAGACCTTTCTGTGATGTTACGGCAAGGATGGCAGGCGGTACTGCCAAAATCATTGAATCTAAATAATTAGCTTTAAGAGAATAAATCTATGGCAAGAGATACTTTATCAAACCAACAACTTTCATCGCAGGTAGCGACTCCTCGCCGACCCAAACGCGATAGTAAAACCCGTAGATTACTCAAACGGATATGGTTTCATCGCTTCTATTATATGTTGGCGTTGCCCGGCATTCTCTATTTTCTGATTTTTCACTATTTACCGATGTTTGGCATTGTGATTGCCTTTAAGGATATATCCCCCTTTGGCGGTATACAGGGTATCATTGATGGGCCGTGGGTTGGCTTCAAACATTTTGAGCGTTTCTTTAATTCAATCTTCTTCTGGGATGTTATCGAAAATACATTAGTCATTAGTGGATTGAAGATTCTATTCGGATTTCCTGCCCCGATTATTTTTGCCTTGATGCTCAACGAAGTGATGCGTGTGCGTTTTAAGCGGTTGATTCAGACGATTTCCTATCTTCCGCATTTTATTTCTTGGGTGGTTGTGACAGGTCTTGTCTCGGCGTTACTTGCAACTAGTGGTGGTCTTATTACTGAATTTCTGAATAACGTGACTGGTGAGCAGATGTCGTTTTTGGCAAACCCCGATCATTTTCGGGGGATTCTGGTCAGTACCCATGTTTGGAAGACGATTGGATGGAGTAGCATCCTTTATCTTGCGGCGATGTCCGCGATTGATCCTGCTTTATATGAAGCTGCGGCAATTGATGGGGCGAATCGTTTTCAAATGGCATGGAATATCACCCTCCCCAGCATTGCCTTTGTGATTACGATTCTCTTTATCTTTGAAATGGGTCACATCCTCGATGCTGGTTTTGAACAAATCTTGTTATTGTATTCGCCCTCCGTGTATAGCGTGTCCGACATCATCGATACCTATGTCTATCGTGAAGGTTTGCTTGGCTTGAAATATTCATTCGCCGCCGCCGTTGGCTTATTCAAAGCTGTTATGGCATTCATTATGATTATTGCGGCAAATTTCGTCGCCAACCGCCTCGGTCAAACCGGTATCTGGTAGGAGAAATTAAATGTTAAAGTTATCACGCAACGAAAAAATTGCTCACGCGATTATCTATTTCATACTCATCGTCGTGACACTCGCATTTCTAATCCCGTTCATTATTGTTTTATCGACTTCGTTTATTAGCGAAGCCGAATTTGCACGACGGGGTGGATATGTTCTCTATCCAGAAAGTATTTCGTTGAATGCCTACGAAATCTTATTTGGACGAAGCAAGGTCATCTTAAACGCATATGGCGTTACACTTTTCCGTGTTGTTGTCGGAACAGCCTTCAACCTTGTCTTTACGATTACAATGGCATATGCACTTGCGCAGAAAAAATTACCCGGAAGAGTACCACTAACGATTTTTGTATTCATCACCATGGTATTTAGTGGTGGGCTGATACCTCGATTCTTGCTAGTCGATGCGCTTGGCTTACGCAATACGGTATGGTCGATGATTTTTCCCTCGCTGATCAGTGCATGGAACTTGCTCATTATGCGAAACTTCTTTATGAGCTTACCAGACGAGTTATTTGATGCGGCAATTGTGGATGGGGCATCGCCGCCGATCATTTTACTTAGGATTGTATTACCCTTATCCTTACCCGTCATTGCGACGATTGGTCTATTCTATGCAGTGTGGCATTGGAATTCATGGTTTGATGCTGCCATTTACGTTGACCAATCGAGCCTAAAACCCATGCAAATTATTCTTCGTAGTTTATTGCAATCTACAAGTATGCAAGGTATGGAAGAATTGGCATTTATCGAAGATCCGCCTCCAGCGGCATCTTTACGTTCTGCATTAATTATTGTCAGTACTGTACCTGTGCTCTTTGTATATCCATTTATTCAGCGTTATTTTGTAAAAGGCATCATGATCGGTGGTGTGAAGGGTTAATCATATGTTCGCAAAAAACATCAAACAAATTGATTTATGGACAAGCGGGGAAGGTGGTTACGATACGTATCGAATACCAGCTCTGGCTGTGACGAAACAAGGTACGATCCTTGCCTTTAGTGAAGGACGCAAACAAAACCGTAGCGATACGGGTGATATTGCGATGTTAGTTAAACGCTCAAATGATAATGGGACGACTTGGTCGGAACAAGCGATTGTTTGGGATGATCTCGGACATACGTGTGGCAACCCATCACCCGTAGTCGATACCACGACAGGTGTCATCTGGTTATTGATGACATGGAATCGAGGCGATGATCATGAGCGCGATATTGTGAAGGGTACAAGTATAGATACCCGTCGGGTCTTTGTTACATCGTCTACTGATGACGGCATGACGTGGACAGAACCACAAGACATTACGGATGATGTCAAACTAGCTAATTGGACATGGTACGCGACAGGTCCCGGTCACGGTATACAGATTGAGCAAGGTGATTATGCTGGACGCTTAGTTATTCCATGTGACCATATCGAAGCGGAAACACATAAATACTACTCTCATGTTATTTATAGTGACGATCATGGTCAAAGCTGGAGACTCGGCGGACGCTCGCCCCAAGATCAAGTGAACGAATGTGAAGTTGTCGAATTAACGGACGGTAAGTTAATGCTCAATATGCGGAGTTATGCAGAAGATAAACGCGCCCGACAAGTGACCATAAGTAACGATGGTGGCATGACATGGACACAACAACATATCGATCAACAACTCATTGAACCGATTTGTCAAGCAAGTATCTGCCGTTATGGATGGAATGATAAGATCATCTTATTTGCTAATCCTGCAAGTGATGAAAAGCGTGTCAATATGACCTTACGTGCTAGCCTTGATGATGGTCAAACATGGTCAGAGCAAGTCACATTGTTTGAACGACACAGTGCCTATTCAGATATTGCAGTCTGTGCGGATAACCGCATTGCTTGTTTATATGAATGTGGTGAGGACAATCCATATGAATATCTTCGGTTTGCACTAATTGATATTAAAAAGGACGAATGAGATGACAAAAGAGATCAGCAGACTATCCGGTGTTATTCCACCGATGATTACACCTTTAACCAAGAGCCGAGACATTGACATTGCAGGTCTAGAACGCCTGGTTCATCATATGCTTGAAGGTGGCGTTGCAGGTATTTTTGCACTAGGTAGTAGCGGTGAAGGTCCATGGTTGACAGCTACCCAGCAGACCACTGTTATCAAAGAGGTTGTACGCTGTGTGGATGGGCGTGTTCCTGTTTTGGCAGGGGCATTAGAACCGAGTACATCACGTACTTTAGAAGCAGTTCATCGTCATGCAGATGCAGGTGCTGATATAGTGGTGATTACCTCACCTTATTATTTTCCATCAGATGCTTCTGTGCAGATAGGTCATATAGAAACCCTTGTCAATGCATCACCACTACCAGTCATGCTCTATAACATTCCGCCAACAACCCATAACCCGATTGCCCCACAAACAGTGAAGCAAATTATGCAATTGGATAACCTAATCGGCATTAAAGATAGTGCAGGAGATTGGGATAATTTCCTCGCTCTATTGAAATATCGAGAAGACCGTCCTGAATTTGTTGTTTTTCAAGGTGCGGAAAAACTTTCGGCGCAATCTATCGAAGCCGGTGCTGATGGGATTGTTCCCGGTATGGGGAATCTGGTTCCAAGCCATTTCGTCGCCATCATCAAAGCCATACAAGCTGGTAAATTCTCGGAAGCAAAAGCGATACAAGCACAGATCGATATTTTATGGACATTACATACTTACGACTTTTGGCTTATTGGCTTGAAGTATGCTGCCAGTGTACTCGGCTTTGGAACAGGTACAGCGGTTGGGCATGTAATGACAATGGATAAAACTGCTCAACAGGAGATTGCTTCCTTGCTAAAAAAGATCAATGATGAAGCCATTGTGGGCAAGTGATAGGCAAGTTAATAGGACTAAGTTACTTCTTCCACTAGTTGCTACGGACTTAAATGAAAGGTTATAACAGTGTCTATATTTATCTGGACAGCTGTAGATGCGGTTGCTCGTCAACTTATTCAAGAAAACATTCAAGATGATAATGTGATTTTTGCAGATTATGACAAAGATATTGATACAAACAAAGCCGCCTTTTTACAGGCAGACATCGTTTTTGGAGATGTTCCACCACAATGGTTACCAGAAACAAAAAACCTGCGGTGGTTACAACTCCACTCGGTAGGGTTTGGACAGTATAGTGATGCGGTTCAGCCATCGCAAACCATTACAAACTTAAGTGGCTTTGGCAAGGAAGTAGTATCCGAAACAGCATTGGGTGGTATCCTCACACTCTATCGACGGTTAGATGAACTAGCAAGATTACAACTGTCAAAGGATTGGCAAATAGACCGAATTCGTTCAGAATCACGAAAATTGAACGGCTCTAAGGTCATCATTTTAGGTGCAGGTGCGATTAGTCGTTATCTTCGAGCCACGTTGGAAGCACTGGGTTGTGAGGTCATGATGTTTGCCAAGCGATCGCCTGTTGAATTGCGCTCACTAGATGATCTTGACCATCATCTGCCCCACGCTGATATTGTTGTTGGCTGCTTACCCCATACGTCCGAAACCGCTGGTATGGTTGATGCGAAGCGATTAAGTCTGTTTAAGGATGGAGCGATCCTTGTCAATGTAGGCCGTGGATCACTTGTAGACGAAACCCCGATGATCGCGGCACTCCAAAATGGAAAACTCGGTGGTGCTGTCCTTGATGTCACATTTGATGAACCTCTACCACCAGAAAACCCTCTCTGGACATGCCCAAATACCATTCTGACACAACATACCGCTGGTGGTTATGCTGGGGAAATGCTTGATAAAACGCGCTTCTTCCTAAAAAATCTAAAACGGTATCAAGCTGGTGAAACTGTCCAGAACATCGTTGATTTTGAGAGAGGATATTAAATGCCTAAAATCAGCCGTGTTCGTCCCGTTTTGCTGAGTGCACCTTATGCCAATATCGAAAATAACTTAGAGGTTCTGAATCATCTTCCGAGTGGTTATCGAACTTGTGGGTTGGTAGAAATTACGCTCGATGATGGCACAGTTGGTCTTGGTGAGGGCTATCTGGCTGTATTTGCACCACGAGTCTTTGAAGCATTAATTCACTTAATTGCCCCTATTCTTGTCGGGCAGGATATTGACCATCATAAACAAATCTATCATGAATTGCTCAATACCACAGGATACTGGAGCTTACAGGGGGCGGCTCAACATGCCATCAGTGCAGTTGAGATTGCCCTTTGGGATTGTAAAGCGCAATTGGCGGATGTCCCGCTTTATCGCCTACTGGGTTATAAAGGTGATCCCCCCCGCTTGAAGCTCTATGCCAGTGGTGGTGACTCTCGTACCCCTGAAGCCATGTCAACCGAATTTAAAGCAATAAAACAGCTAGGGATTGATACTTTTAAGATTCGCGCACGCAAAGAAGATGTCAACAAAGCACGCTGGTGTCTGCAACATGGGACGCAAGAGGGTATCCAGATTGCGATTGATATGACTCAGAATCTGGCGATACCATCACAATCAATCGAGGATGTCTTACAATTTATCGATACGATTGGCTATACAGAACAAATCGCCTTTATCGAAGAAGCCTTTGGACCAGATTCCGTTGAAGATTTTCCACGCCTGCGAGAAGAAACAACAATTCCAATAGCAGGGGGCGAAATTGTCACGACCTTTCGTGAATTACAGGCGCGAATGGTGTCAAACTACTACGACATTGCGCAACCTGATGCAACTGTAATTGGTGGTATCCAACCGACGCTTGATTTATTCAAAGTTGCCCAAGCAACCGACACGACTATCTATGTGCATTGCTGGGGTGGTCCAATCGGTATGATGGCAAATTATCACGCGGCAGTTGCGGGTGGTGGTCAGATTGCTGAATTACCAATGCCACAATTTGCGATCCGTGATGCTTTATTGAAAGACCGCTGGGATATAAGAGATGGTTATTTGTATTTATCGGACGCTATAGGGCTGAATACTCATCTAACCCCCGAAATTGAAGAAACATTTAGGTTTCGTGAAGAAGCCGTTTATGACTGCCTTGTCCGTAATTCTAAAAAGTTACCTGATGCCGTTTGGCTATAAATTATTAATTGATTCATTTTGAAAGGCTTTTGCATGTTAATTCATACACGAACTGTTGTAGATAAAGTTTTCGATATATGGCGTAGCCCAAGCCGCTTTACAAAAAATCCTGATCTTATCGTTCTACCAACAGGACGTTATATGCTCATTTATAGTGACGTTGATGCCCATTGGTCATTGAAAAATCAGGTACTCACACTCTTAGCCAGCGATGACGAAGGTAAAACATGGTTTAAACACCGTGAAGTTGACCGAGCGGACTTGACACAAGGCGACGAACGTTTGGTAACACCGCGTCTGAGTTTATTGGATGACGGACGTTTGGTTGTGATTATTGATCATAATGATGATGGACATTTTCATGAAGATCAAGACCCCGGCAATTGGTTGTATTGGAGTGAAGACAGTGGTGATACGTGGTCGTCTGCTCAAACAAATGATATACGTGGTTTTGAGCCTGACCGTATTATCAATTTACCTGATGGGGCATTAGGGGTAGCAACGCATCTCATGCGGGGTGAGGGACAAGAATTTGCCGAAGTCCTCTGGAGTTCTGATGATGGTGGTAAAACATGGTCAGAGCGTGGCACGATTGCCTACAATGGTTATCATCGCTTCTGTGAAGGTGGTGTTGTCATTTTAGAAGGTGGTAAACGTCTTGCCTGTGTCCTGCGCGAAAATCATTCTGCTGGTATTCCTTCATTTGTTGCCTTTTCTGATGATAACGGTTACACATGGACAGAACCTCAGATGATGCCCTTTTCCCTTCATCGTCCTTACGCCAAACAACTTGCTGATGGACGTGTAATGGTGACAGGACGGCATGTGAATGGTGGTCTTGGTACATATGGATGGATTGGCAATCTCGAAGAAGAAGCGGGTTCATACGCTATCGGAGGACCTCGCCGTAAATACTCTGCTGAACTAACTGCTGATGCCCTGTTAATTCAAAATCGCCCTGAACATGAATGCCGTTATACACTGCTTCCACCAGAATCCTCTTTCAGTGATGTTGATTTTGAAGCTGAGGTGCGGGTTGAAGCATCTGCTGGGAATGCCTCTGTTGCCTTTATGTCGGTTTCACGCTTAGGACAACTATTGGAAATTGCCCCAGACCACATTGCCATCCGTCGTGGACGCGGATACAACTATCATAAGGTGGATATGACGGAGTTTCATACCATCCGCTTGAGCCATCGTCGGGGTTGGTTGAAAGTACAGTTAGACGGTGAAACAGTTTTGCATAAATGTGTCTTTCGGGAAGAATATCCCGCCAGCGATTTTCACGGTGGCGACCCGATGAAGCGAACACAGTTTGGGCAAATCAATGATAGTGGTCGTAGTTATTGGCGACGGGTCTCGTACTCACTGGGTAATCCAACATTAGACGACTTTAGTTGGTCATGGGAAGCATCTTCAGGTAACATGCCCGATCAATATCAGCGGGATCGGCTGATTCAGATTCATGGTAATCATCCATCGCAAGAACCTTGGCCTGATCATGGCTATTCATCATGGGTTCAACGCGCAGACGGCACTATTTATTTTGTTGATTACACCAATGCAGGGGATGTACCTGATACCGCGCACCTCGTTGGGGCATATATCGATCTAAAGGATATTGACTGATGCAACCCAATATTCTTTGGATTTGTACTGATCAACAACGCTATGACACCATTGGCGCATTGAATAATTCACAAGTTCATACCCCCAATATTGACAAATTGGTGGCATCTGGTGTTGCGTTCGACCGTACGTTTTGCCAGAGTCCAATCTGTACACCTAGTCGTGCTAGTTTTTTGACTGGAATGTATCCCAGCAGTGTACATGGATGCAGTAATGGCAATGACCGTTGGGCAGAAGCCGCGCCACTGGTCACAGCGTTACTTGCTGATGCAGGATATGATTGTGCGCTATCGGGGAAATTACACCTCGCTGGTGCACAAGGTCGGATTGAGCCACGCCCCAAACATGATGGTTATCGACTCTTTCATTGGAGTCATGGCACTCATGATTTATGGGAATCGGGACACGCCTATTCCGATTGGCTACGCGAGCAAGGACATAACCTTGGTGAGATGCTCAAACATCCCGAAAATATCCCACCTGAATTACACCAAACCACGTGGTGTACGGATAGAGCGATTGATTTCATAGAAGCTGACCATGACGGTAAACCGTGGCTTATGAGTGTCAATATATTTGATCCCCATGGCCCATTTGATCCACCCCAGTCTTATCTTGATCGCTTCGATATAGAGTCGATGTCGGGACCAAAGTTTCGTGAAAGCGACCTTGAAGCTCAAGTAAAGTTAAGTGCAATAGACTTCCAGACAAACAGCCGCCGCCCCGAAGAATTTAACGCCAAATGGATTCAAGCCGCTTATTATGCCATGATTGAATTGATTGACGATAATGTTGGACGGATGCTTGATCGTTTGGCGCATACGGATCAACTCGAAAATACGATAATTATTTTCATGAGTGACCACGGTGAGATGCTTGGTGATCATGGTTTGGTGGCAAAAGGTTGTCGATTCTATGAAGGGCTCGTCCGTGTCCCGCTCATTATGTCGTGGGCAGGTCACTTTCTAGAAGGAAAAGTTCGTCATGCCTTAGTTGAATTAACCGATGTTGCGCCGACCTTATTGGATTTAGCAGGTGTAGAAATCCCCGAACGGATGCAAGGGCGTTCCTTGTGCTCGCTTTTAAGTGAGGAAAACGTAAGCGACCATCACCGTGATTTTGTTCGTACGGAGTATTATCTCGCACTCAATCCATCCGCCCGTGATAGCTTCACAGGGGCATATGCTACCATGCTCCGTGATGAACGCTATAAGTTGAATGTCTATCATGGACACAGGCTCGGCGAATTGTTTGACTTGCAGGAAGACCCCAATGAGTTCACGAATTTATGGGATGATCCAAATATGGTTGAGGTCAAAATGCGCCTGATGCAACAAAGTTTTGATGCTTTAGCATTTGCGACAGATATCGGTACACCACAAGTAACGAGGTTTTAAGATGATGTTTGAAACTCAAGACCTTTTTATAAAAAACACTGGTGACTATACTATGTATCGTATTCCCGGTATCTGTGTGACCCCCAATGGTGTCATTCTTGCCCATACTGAAGCCCGCTTCGGACGGGGCGGGGATTGGGATGCAATTGATATTGTGATGCGTCGCAGTTTTGATGGGGGCAAAACATGGGATGAGCCTAGCAAACTTGTCGATCATGCCGACTTTGGCGAAGGACCTATCCATAATTGCAATACTATCGTTGATCCGATCAACGGAGTCGTTCATATTCTATTTTGCTTTAATTATGCACGTGCCTTTTATATGCAATCGCGCGATGATGGTGAGACCTTCACCCAACCTGTAGAAATCACAGCAACATTTGAAGCCTTCCGTGATGAATATGATTGGGGTGTGATTGCAATTGGCTTACCCAATGGTATCCAACTGAGAGACAGTGGACGATTGGTGATACCAGTTTGGTTATCCATTTCTAAGACCACATCTCATCGACCTAATCGCTGTGCCACTATATATAGTGATGATGCTGGTATGACATGGAACAGAGGCGAAATGATACCCGACGTTGTTCCCAACTTAAATGAAACAGGTGCTGTTGAATTAGAAGATCAGTCTGTTTTATTCAATATGCGTAATGGTGTCGGTGTGCAACGACGAGTGATTTCCGTTAGCCCTGATGGTATCCAAAATTGGTCTGTTCCGCGGCTTGATCCGATGCTGCTTGAACCAACTTGTCAGGGGACGATTTTCCGCTACAGTTGGCAAGACGAAGGACAAAGCCGTATTCTGTTCACAAACCCCAATAACACCGAGGGAAAAGATGCCAAAGGCTCGTCGATCTTCCGTATACGGCAAAACCTGACCGTAAAACTTAGTTATGATGAGTGCCAAACATGGGCAGTATCAAAGGTGATTGAAAGTGGTCTGTCAGGTTATAGCGCGCTGGCAGTTAGTCCAGATAAAACCATCTTGTGCTTATTTGAACGTGGAAAACCTGATGGAAGTGACACAGATGACTTTTTGACTTTGGCACGTTTTGATTTGGAATGGCTGACAGATGGGCAAGATACAAATGGCTGAACAACCCAATATCATCATGATTTTATGTGATGAACTACGTGCAGATGCTTTGGGTTGTTACGGCAATCCGATTGTTGATACACCCAATATCGATCGCCTCGCAACAAAGGGAACCCTTTTTGATCAGTGTATGGTTACACAACCCACTTGCACACCCAGTCGCGCTTCAATTCTGACAGGTTGCTATCCCTCTGCGATTCGCTCCCGAATGGTGGGCTGTTACACACCGGATGATTCTCGTTTTTTACCGCGTATCTTAGCTCAAAATGGTTATCATACTGCATCTATTGGTAAACTTCACCTCGTACCGCAGAGTGCTGAACCAGATGTTATCATTGATCGTATGCAGTCCGATGATGGAACTTATTACGGCTTTCAAGAAGTAAATCTTGTAAATGGGCATGGGGATAAATGTTTTGGGTCACAATATACGGAATGGCTACAGGCACGTGTACCTGATTTTGCTGAACGGCTTGAGCGCAGACAACCTTATCTGCATGGCGTAAATACTTACACTTGGGAATTGCCAGAAGACGTACATTCCAGTAACTATATTGCAGATCGCACCATAGAGTTCCTTGAGCGCGATCATGAGGGAGCATTCTTCTTGCATGTCTCCTTCCCCGACCCACACTATCCTTTTACTGTACCTGAACCCTATGCGAGCCGTTATCATCCAGACGATATGCCATCACCAATTCCACCTGTTAGTGAATCAGATCGTATGCCACCGCTACATACCCAAGTTTATGAACGTCAGAATACTGCTCCGATTCGTCCCGATGGAAAACCTGTTGACCGCATCATCGGCACACCACCGCATGTTTACTCGTCTTATAGTGTCAAAGATTGGCAACAGGTCAAGGCGACTTATTATGGAATGGTTTCTTTATTAGATGATTGTATCGGACGTATCTTAAATACGATTGAGCAATTGGATATGATGGAAAATACGATCATCGTCTTTCTGTCCGACCATGGCGATTATCTTGGTGATCATGGATTTTATGGCAAGGGTTTACCTTATGATAGTGTCTTGCGCGTCCCAATGATCTGGACAGGAGCGGGGATAGAAGCTGGTGCGTCTATTAATTCGGTGGAATCGACATTGGACATTACCCCCACGTTATTGAATTTGGCAAATATTGCTGAGCCAGAAGCCATGCAAGGCTTATCACTGAAAACAACTTTGTATGGTGAATCACAAAATCGACGGTCTATTGCAATGACTGAAAATGATGATGACTTTGCTGCCATACGAATGCGAACGATTACTACTGAAAGTTGGCGTTTGACCTATTATCTCAACGAAAATTTTGGAGAATTGATTGATCGTCATAATGATCCACAAGAGATGCACAACTTGTGGGGTAACCCTGATTACAGCATAATCCAACAAGATTTGCTCAACCAACTTATGAGTGAGATATTAGCAAGCATTGATATGGTTAATGGTCGAAAACAACAACCCAGCGCACCGATTCCTAAATGGCGAGAAGCTTTGGAATAATCACCGCTATGTTAATTCTCCTTGGATAGCTGTGTAGTAGATCATTTTTTGTTTGCATAACATATGTTTAAAATTTCTATCATAAATGTCACTATGCCACGCGCTAACTTAATTTGGCAATAATTCCACTCAATTCCACTTCTTTAAATCTTCTTATTGTTCAAATAGGCGATAAATTCTTGATCCAGAGTTTCGTTTCCTTGACATTATTATCAAAATACTATATTATTTTCAAAATAAGAAAGAAATATCATATAGTGAAATTTATTTCAAAAACGGATTATTTCAATAATGACTCGCGACAAAAGTAAACATCTTGAACCCCATGATATAGATGAGCGTCTCATTTATCGTATTCTTACGATGTATTACATCGAAGAAATCAATCAAGCAGATATTGCGCGCCAACTCAAATTATCAACTGCCAAAGTCAACCGCCTCATTAAGCAAGCTAAGGAACAGGGACTGGTTGAAATTACGGTCAAGATGCCCTCACAGCAATTATTTGACCTCGAAGCAAAATTATGTGCGCTGACACAATTACGCGAAGCCTTTATCGTTCCTACAATTTCAGATAATTCTGAAGCAATATTGCAATCTATCGGAACAGCCGCATCGAATTTTCTCTTACAAAACCTAAGAGATGGTGATACCGTCTGTATCAGCGGTGGTAAGACCATGAATGCCATTGTTCAACAGATTGAACCCCGACGTTCCTATGATGTGAGGATTGTTCCTGCTACGGGAGCACGGCAAGGGCGTTACTATACAGATGTGAATAACCTCGCGACCCAATTAGCCGAAAAACTTGGTGGTGAAGCTTTTCAGATTCATGCCCCTGTACTGGTCGATAAATTAGAAGAACGTGAAGCCCTGATGTCCATGCGACAAATTAGTGACATCTTGCAAATGGCTCGCGAAGCACAAATTGCATTAATTAGTGTTGGTTCAATCATCCCCAATGTGTCCAGCTACTTCGATCTAATGCCTCATGAATTATTAGGGGACAACTGGCACGAAGCCTTTCAAGAATCTGGCGCAATCGGGGAAGTCCTCGCGTATGTTTATGATGATGAAGGTCAATTATGTATCGATGATCTGAATAATTTAGTCGTTGGTTTAACACTGGACGAATTGCGTAACATTCCGTTAACGATTGCAGTCTCGGCCGCAGAAGAGAAGGTATTACCCATATATGGCGCACTCAGAGGTAACTTCATCAAATCATTGGTAACTGACGAACAGACCGTCAACAGTGTCATTAACTTATACAACCAAAAGGGATAGGGGGATTGAATGCACACACAAAAAATCGGACATTCAGATATCACTTCAACAACGATCGGACTCGGAACATATGGTATCGGCGGCTGGCTATGGGGTGGTGCAGATGAAACCAATGCTGCCAGAGCTATTGATGCGGCTATTGATGCGGGTATCACCTTAATTGATACGGCACCTGCTTATGGAATGGGATTGGCAGAAGAGATTGTTGGCAAAGCAATCTCCAACAAACGAGATAAGATCATTCTATCAACTAAGTGCGGTCTGGTCTGGCATACACAAGAAGGTAACTACTTCTTTGATCAGGCTGGCAAACCAGTACATCGTTATCTCGGTGCAAAGTCGATAAAGTATGAAGTTGAACAAAGCCTCAAACGGTTACAAACAGACTACATTGACATCTATCATACCCATTGGCAAGACCCAACGACTCCAATTAGCGAAACGATGCAAGCACTATTAGACCTCAAACAAGAGGGTAAAATTCGCGCTATCGGTGTGAGCAACGTAACAGTTGATGAAATGGAAGCCTATCAGATGGTTGGTCAACTGGATGTCGACCAAGAAGAATATAGTATGATCGGACGTACTCTTGAAGATGAAATATTGCCATATACGATGAAGCACAAGATCAGTATGTTGGCATATTCACCATTAGCATTGGGGTTACTCTCCGGCAAGATGGGACCTGAACGCGAGTTCTCTGGTGACGACCAACGGATTGATAATCCTAGGTTCAGTGTAGAAAATCGCCGCAACGTCAAAACATTATTAGATGAATTTGTACCGATTGCGGAACGCCATCAAATCACGATCCCACAACTGGTTATTGCATGGACAGCCGCACAACCCGGTATCACACATGTACTGGTTGGCGCGCGTAATGCAACGCAAGCCATAGAAAATGCTCAAGCTGGGAATATTACACTAACAGACAACGACCTCAACACGATGAACACCATTCTTAATCGCCATCAATCCAATATCGTATAAGAGTGATTTATGTCCAGACAAACCACATTTGCTGACCTCCAAAATAATCCAAACATCCCTGTATTAATCGTCGGTGGTGGTATTAATGGTGTTGGATTGTTCCGTGAACTTAGTTTGCAGGGCATTGATGTATTACTGATTGAGCGGGGTGACTTTTGTTCGGGCGCAAGCTCTGCTCCATCACGGATGATTCATGGTGGGTTGCGTTATCTGGAAAATCGAGAGATTCGTCTAGTGCAAGAATCTTTAAAAGAGCGCGACTTACTCTTACAAAATGCGCCTCATTATGTCCGTCCACTTCCAACGACTATTCCAATATTTTCATGGTTCACAGGAATCATTCCTGCCTTACGGAAATTTGTGTTTAAAAGTGACGTGTCGGGGAATCGCGGGGCACTGGTCATCAAGATAGGCTTGATGTTGTATGATCGTTTTATGCGGGGACGAAAAATCGTACCACCACATCATTTTTCGTCAAAGTCAACATCACTAACACAACATCCTACCCTCAACGATGATATTGTCTGTACGGCAACCTATTATGATGCTTCTATTTCGTATCCTGAACGCCTGTGTCTTGAGCTAATCTTAGATGCTGAAAAATTAAATACAAAGTCTCATGCATTAAATTACACATCGCTGGTCAGTGCTGAGCATAATCATGTGACTATCCGTGATGAACTCAGTGGCGACATATACACAATTGAGCCTCAAATTGTGGTCAATGCGGGTGGCGCATGGATTGATGCGATTAATCAGTATTTGAATCAATCAACACATTATATCGGTGGTACAAAAGGCTCGCATCTTATCATCAATCATGATCAACTTTATCACGCCCTAGGTGATGAGATGATTTTCTTTGAGAATGCCGAAAACCGCATCTGCATTGTATTTCGCTTACACGGAAAAGTTCTATTGGGATCGACAGATATTCGTATTTCCTCACCTGATGAAGCTACAACGACTGAAAATGACATCCAATATATGCTAGAGTCGTTAAGACAGGTTTTCCCACAAATACAGATACAACCCTCGGATATTGTTTTCCATTTTTGTGGTGTTCGCCCCTTACCGTATAGCTCATCATCAAAGAAAACAGCTGTCATCAGTCGTGACCATAGTTGTGAAGTTCTCGAACCGAATGAACAAATTTATTTCCCGATTTATTCATTAATTGGTGGGAAATGGACAACATTTCGAGCATTTGCCGAGCAAGTTGGTGATCGAATTTTGAAATATCTAAACAAAAAGCGCCGCCAATCGTCAGAATCGCTGGCAATCGGTGGCGGAGAAAATTATCCAACCAATGAAGATCAATGGATTCGTGATTTAGCGGCAGAAACGGGCATTACTCTGGAGCGAGCAACCGTATTGTTCCAACGCTATGGCACACGATCCTGCCAGTTTGCGAAATATATCGCTTCACGGAATGATCAACCCCTGAACCATCATCCTGATTATAGCTCCCTCGAAATTGAGTTTGTTGTCATCCATGAAAAAGTAGAGCAATTGAGTGACTTGGTATTGCGTCGGACAATTATCGCTCTAAAAGGCGAACTGACTTATCCCTTACTTGAGGAATTAGCGAGCCTGATTGGATCTATCCGACATTGGTCAGAAGCAGAACGAAAAATTCAAATTGAGAAAACCATCGACCTCTTAAAAAGTCGGTTTGGTGTGTATTTACTTGTCGAAGAATTAAAGGAAGCATGAAATGAAAGTTCGTTTGAATCGAATGTTTGGCGAAGATGGAAAATGCTTGGATGTTGCAGTCGATCATGGTGTATTTAATGAATATAGCTTTTTAGATGGGTTAACTGATATTGAATCGGTGGTGTCTCAATTAGCAGATGCTGGACCCGATGCCATCCAGATGAATTATGGGCAAAGTGATGTTTTACAATCGATTCCCGGTAAGAACAAACCCGCGCTTGTCATGCGTACCGATGCTGGAAACCCATATAACCCACAAACACATCGCTATATGTTTAATATTTTGCAAAACCCAGAAGAACCTATTTTAGAAGCCTTACAAATGGATGCCTCTTGTGTGGTTGTCAACTTATTACTC
>Ga0070728_10001840_pt1 | contig 29171 bp, 19 predicted proteins | sample tdDd471_FD_66723 | JGI IMG/M metagenome (GOLD analysis project Ga0070728, IMG submission 66723) | Marine sediment microbial communities from the Atlantic coast under amendment with organic carbon and nitrate - tdDd47.1 | ecosystem: Environmental > Aquatic > Marine > Coastal > Sediment | place...
CACCTTTTTATTCGTACACAAGTATATACCCAGGATGATCTGCCTAACGTTTATAAAATTCAGGAAAAAATTAAACTTACTGGAGAAAGTAAACAACTTTCAATTGACAACTATATAGATTTCACAATTAACACACACGATATTTATCCTCAAAATGAAGGATTATTGGCACAAGTTACTGATTTTAACGATGAGGACTATATGAGAGTAGTGAAATATGTAGGTGCAAGAATAACTACAATCCCTAACAATATGGGCGGTTTTGGTCCAATTGATAGTAAGGAACCTAACAGTAACAATCCAGAATATCGTGCAACAGCTATCATTGGTCACTTAGGATTACCTGCAGAACATGCCATTTACTACGCAGGTTTTGTTAATTGTGAAGGAAATTTATTTCATGGCGATAAAACAGAAGTATTTACTTTTCCATATAAACCTCAGGGAGTTAAGAATTTCTGGTCTGTTACCCGTTACAGTTTTCTTACCAGAAATACCTTACCAGGTAAAAACGATTTATACAATGCCTATAACACCAAACCAGATGAAAATGGAAATGTAACCATTACATTTAGTGTGGAAGACCCAAAGGATGGAACCTATTGGATGGAAGTAAACCCGGGAGAAGGTTTCTATTTCGTTTGGCGCATGTATCAACCCGATCTTGATAATCTACCTCCGGGTTATTGTGAGTAGGTTTTCAAAATAAAAAAGCAGCCCAATTTGGAGCTGCTTTTTTATTTTTATCTTCTCACGACAAGACGTTGAGTCGTCCTGTAATGAGAAGTTATTATGCCTCGGATTGATGTTATTTGAGATCTAAAAACAAACCTCGACACATTAACACATATGATTTACTGCTTGGTTACTTCCTGAAGTTCCACATCAAATACGAGTGGAGAAAATGGTGGAATTCGTTGCCCTGAGCCGCGCTCGCCATAGCCCAGGTTCGAAGGAATGATCAGTGTGGCTTTTCCGCCTTGCTTCATCATGGCAATCCCCAGGTCCCAGCCTTTGATAACCCGGCCCTGTCCCAACGCAAATTCATATGCCTGGTTGCGGTTTGAGGATGCGTCGAAGACTGTACCATCAAGTAATTTTCCTGTGTACCATACTTTTACCTTATCTCCTGTGTTTGGTGCCGGACCAGTTCCCTGTTCGTGTTCAATATAGTAGAGTCCCGAAGCTGTTGGGCTTGCTGTTATCCCGTTTTCTTTTAAATATTTTTCGATATCAACAGTTTCACTACCGCGTTTTTCGTCGTTATATTCTTTTTTGGTTTGAATTTTTACCAATTCCAATTCACTGATTAAGGTGGAATATGGAGGAATAAAATTGCCCCTGCCCTTGTCACCAAAAGCCAGATTAGATGGCATGATGATCCGGGATGTACCTCCCGCTTTCATTTTCAAAAGGGCTTCGTTCATACCTTCGGTATCAAAGGGCTGTCCTAACTCGAAAAAGACCGGCTCTCCCTGGTCCTTTGTGGAAAACAGCTGCGTGCCATCCAGAAAAGAAATATCAAAATTTACGGTAACCATATCACCCTTTTTAGCAAGTGCTCCCGTTCCAGCATTTAATTCTTCGTAATAAAGGCCGGTTTCTGTAGGTTTGATTTTAATATTGTTTTCTGTAATATAGGCTTGCAAAATACTATCTTCAGACATTTGCATTACTACCAGCTCCTGATCGAAATCCGCTCTTGCTTCTTCCTGTGTTCTTATTTTCACCATTTTTACATTGAAGGTCAGTTCATCAATATCAATGGCATAGGGTGGAACTTCAGGAAAACGTGCAGTTTTTAAGAAAAATGAATCTGCATTTACAATAAATGTAGCGCTATCACCTATATGCATCATTTGCAATCCTTCCATAAAATCACCATCATAAGCAGGTTCAGTTATAGGAACCGGTACCAGTCCACCAGGAACTATTTTCGTATCATAAAATATGGTATCATCAGTACCATAAATCATCTCTAAAAATGCAAGTTTCCCAATCTCGGGCAACTCTGCTGATTCGTTGACGATATGAAATTTGTAAGCTAAACCGCTTTCGGTAAATTCAAAATCGCCATGTTTGTTTGTTGAGCCTGAATCACATGCACTGAAAAGTACCAGGATTAGTAATCCTGAAATCGCCATTCCGGACAATATCTTCTTCATTTGTATTTGTTTAATAGTAAATAATTTGAAAAGTTACCAGGTAGTATTATAACCTGCTTATTAAATATTTAGTTTGATTTGTCAATTAATCTCCTACTTTTAGAAGCTCAACTTCGAAGAACAGCGGGGAATAAGCTTTAATAGCACCACGTGGCTGGGTGCCATAGGCAATTTTTGAGGGGATCACTAAATTTGCTTTGCCACCTGCTTTCATCATCGCAATACCTTCGTCCCAACCTTTAATCACTTCTCCTCTACCCAGCGTAAATTCAATCGGGGCATCTCTATCATAAGATGCATCGAATTTTTCTCCATTCAAAAATGTACCCTTATAATGCACCGTCACCTTCTTACCTGCCTCCGCTTGTTCGCCATTTCCTTCAACAACTTCAATGTAATAAAGGCCTGTTTCTGTAGGATTAACATTATAGTTATTTTCTTCTATGAACCTATCAATACTTTGCTGCTCATTGTCGCGTCTGGCTTCGTTTGCCATACGATCGGCTTTCATTTCAGCGGGTTCAGGTCTGACACTTATTAATTTTACATCAAAAAACAGTTCCTTGTTTTCACCAATTTCCTCAGGAACTTCACGATACGACATCATATTTGTGAAAAATCCTTCAGCATCCAAAATAAAGGTTGCACTGTCACCCACATTCATCAACAAAATGCCATCCATCAGGTCACCATCGTAAGTCGGAATAATCTGAAAAGGAATAATATTGTCACTACCCTTATACAACATGGTGTCTTTTGTACCATAATTCATCAATACTTCAACAATGTCGTACATGTTTACTTTGGCGGAATCTTCATTTTGAACATGAAATTTATATTTTAATCCATCTTCATTTTCCTTAAACTGATCTGAATCCTGGCAACCAGAAAGAACAATTACACCTAAAGCTATAATCCCAATTACATTGTAGAATCTTAAAATTTTTCTGATCTTCATTTGATTATTTATCTTTGATTTTTAATAGTTTAACATCATAAATAAGGGTTGCCTTCGGAGGTATTTTATCCTGATCGCCCATCAGCCCAAAACCGAGGTGCGAAGGTATAATAAATTTAGCTCGATCACCTTCCTTCAATAATAATATTCCCTCCTCCAGGCCTGCCTCAACCACACCTTTGCCTATAATAAATTCTTTGTTTCCTGTCTCTTCCGAAGAATAAATCAAATCACCATTCAATAGCTGGACTGAATATTCGATCATTGCTATTTTCCCCTCTTTTGCCTCCTGGCCTTTAGCTCTTTCATAAATCATATACCGGAGCCCGGTACCCGACTTCCACATCTCCAATTTATGCCGAGCTATAAAATCATCAATCTGCTGGTCTTCAACCTTTACAGCATCCCTATTGGCGGCAAGTAATGATTCTTCAAAATTCCTTGTTGTGATAGGTTCTTCTTTTTGCTCAACCTGGTTTACACACGAAACAAGAACCAACGACAGAAGGTTGATAATTAATATGATATGTGAATATTTCAACACTTAATTCTGAGGAATAATTATTTGATCACGAAATTGAGTTGCTCCTGAAATAACGGTAAGATATTTTTTATCTTTTGTATGGTTTCTTCCATGCTAAGATTAGAATTACCTCCAGCCGCATTCTTATGCCCGCCACCTTCAAAGTAATCCCTTGCAATCTGGTTAGCAGGAAAATCTCCTTTAGATCTGAATGATAACCTGATCAGGTCATCTCTTTCAGTCAACATTATTGAAAGATTGATTTCACTAATAGATAATGGGTAGTTAACAATGCCCTCGGTATCACCAGGTTTGTAATTAAATCTTTCGAGATCATCTTTTGAAAAAGGTATAAAAGCAGTGTGAAACTCGGGTAGAACCACCATTTTTTCGCCCAGGGCACTACCTAAAAGCCTGATCCGGCTTTCGGAAAAATTATCATAAATCAAACGATGTAATTGTTCAGCATCGACACCGAGTTCTACCAATTCGGCCATAATACGGTAAACACCAGGTGAATTGCATGAAAAACTGAATGAGCCGGTATCGGTAATAATCCCTGCATACAGGCCTTTGGCTGAATCAATATTGAGGAAATTTTTAAGCCCGACGGCATCTACAAATTGAAATACCAATTCTGCAGTTGAAGATGCAGAAACATCAGAATATAAATATTGAAAAGCATTTGTATCAGGATCGGGGTGGTGGTCTATTAACACCTTGATACCCTTCGCAGAAACCAGGGATTTTTCCATGATATTTACCCTGCCTGGAGCATTGTAATCTAGGCAAAATACCATTTGTGCTGATTGCATCATCTCATCAGCTTTGTCCATTTGCTGATCAAATATTATCACATCATCACTGCCGGGTATCCATTTGAGGAAATCAGGAAAAGTATTGGGCAGAACTACCTCAACCCTATGCCCGGCTTGCTGCAATACATGATACAGCGCCAAGGCCGATCCAACAGCGTCACCATCAGGATTGTAATGAGATGTAACGACTATACGCTTAGTAGTTGATAATAGTTTCGATATTTCGTCAAATTCTTTTAAATTCAAAATGATAATCTGTTGAATGTTAATGATTTAATTTTAAATAAAGTCGGCAAAGATAAAATAAAAAAAGTTAAATGCTAATGTAAAAAATTTATTGTACTAACTTTGCGCTCTTCATAACAAAAACCAGGACTAATGACAGGAAACAAGACCTTAACAATGATAAAGCCAGTGGCTTTTGGAAAGAATTTTACCGGACAGATATTAGCAAAGATTATTGAATCAGGCTTTAGGATTGCTGCTATGAAAATGACAAAACTTACCAGGGAACAGGCCCAAAAGTTTTATCTTGTCCATAAGGACAGGCCATTTTATAACGATCTGGTGGAATTTATGTGTTCGGGTCCTATAGTAGCCGCAATGATTGAAAAGGAAAACGCGGTAGAAGAATATCGAAAAATTATTGGTGCAACGAATCCTGATAATGCTGAAGACGGAACTATTCGGGCCCTTTTTGGGACATCTATGCAAGCAAATGCCGTACATGGCTCCGACAGTGATGAAAACGCTGACATAGAATGTAACTTTTTCTTTACCGGCCTGGAAAGATATTAGGAAAACATCCTACCTTAACTATTACCATTGAATATGTTAAGCTATTGAATTATAACTAACTTTGGTATTGTTGTGCCAATATTTCACAGTGATTATCCGGGGTGGTAAATAGAAAATGTTTTATTTCTATAAAAAACTACAATCCTTTCAATTTCGGTTTCCGATTTTTCCTCCTGACCTGGTAAAGTAGTTTTTCTGTTACCAGATTCACTACTTTTCAAATCAAGCCTATCGTGCTCATTTTGTGCCCCTTCAACCTCTTCGTTAGCTTTTTTAGCTTCAAATGCTAAGCTTATTTGGCTTTGCCCTTTGTCAGTGTTGGCAATTTGTTCATCATTCAGATGTGTAACCTTTTTTGGAACTTCAACAACTGCAGTCTTGTTATCAAATAATTCAAATCCATATTCTTTGTTCATCGATCCTTCACCCTGAAGTAACCAATCCAACCTGATCTCGGGAAAGCGTTGAACTATTTTCATAATCAGGTCAAGGCTGGGTTTATTCCTTCCGGAAAGGATATGTGAAATGTTGGAAGGTTGGACCCCGATTGTATGGGCAAATTCTGCGTTGGTCAAATTCTTTATCGACATAACGGTCGAAATTCTTTCCTGAATATTAATCATGATTTTACAAAGTTAAACTCTAATAATTTACAAAGGTAAATATTATTTTGGTTACATTTGTTATTTTAATATTTTTACAATTGTTTATCACATACCTTTTGTAAATACTTCATTCAATCAATGATTAAACCTACTTATTGCTTTGTTTATATGTTACTTATGAATTTAATAGAGAACCGTAGTAACGAGTAGAAAAATATCGCATCTCTTTATCTATCACTTAAGGTAACATTCTTTAACATTTGGTTATGTGTTTATTATGGTGTATTATTATTGTATTTCTCTAATTACATCTCGATTTACAGCTATCAATACAAACCAAATCTATAATTTACATTTATACTTTATTTACAATCGTTACATTTGTGAATTCACCTAAATGAAAAGTTGAAATTATCAGACATAAAAAATGGTATCAATATTTTGATAAGTTCCATGTAATTTTTTCCAGCTGTCAAAAAAGCTCTCTCCTACCCTATTTGTTTTGAAGGTGTGATGAACACATAAGAACAGAAGCATTTTCGATTTTAAAAACCAAACCTTATCGACGCTAAATGAAAAATTCTATTTAAAATTCAATGGCCGGAGATTGCGATATTTTTAAGTTTTCCGTACCAATGATTAGGATATCGCATTCTAGGAGCTTCTATTTGATGAGAGGTCATTCATTAATCATGGATTAACCCATTAATTTAATGACTGTTAGGCAGGATAAAATGCCTAAATATGCTTATTGAATTAATATTTAAAAAAAATACTGTGATTTTTTGATGAAAAATTCCAGTTGAGCCGTGAATAAAAGTTAGAATTTCACCCTTTTATGAACCATGTGACGGTAAAGCAATATTGAGGTATGTTGACCTTACTCATCCCCCACTTTTCTTAAGGTAGATCTTATTCAGAAAGAAGACATATTGTACTGTGAGAATTGTAGATTGAAAAACATGGACCTAAAAAGCAAAGTGAGTCTGATTTTTGATTACACAGCAATAAGTTGTTTGATGTATACGGAGACTTCAGAATAAAGAAATTTGAGATTAGGAAAATAGGCAATGAATCCATTTGTGGAGTTTAGAAACATTACCTTAATCTCTCAGATAAACTGACAATAATACGTGAAGCTAGGATTTGCCTAACACTAATTTTGCTGAATGAGTTTTTTCACAATTGGATTTCCTGCGCCCTCCAAACTTAAGAAATAAACTCCTGGAGGTTGATTAGCAATATCTATCTGTGTGGATGATGAACCATCATGTGCTTTTCGTAGTACTTTTTTTCCTGTTAAAGAAATGATGCTAATTTGCTTGATATCTGATATTCCGGTAATTCGATAATGGCCATCACCAGGGTTTGCTGAAATTTTCACACCGTCCCTATCGGCTACCTGGTAGCCGGTGGATGAAAACTTAAGTTTATTTATCACTGATATGCCATTGCTACTGAACCATTGTTGATTGGCATTTGAATGATCATATTCAACGGCAAGTTCGTATGTTCTGTTCTCATCAGGACGATAAAGCAACAATTGCATTGTTTCTTCTTCAGAAAACCCATCGATTGCTTCTGTGCTAATGTCGTCTGCAAATACTGACAAGGCCATACCCTCACTCGAAAATGAGTCAAATCCAGCACAGTATCCATTTTCAGTAAAAACCCCAATCTGATCACCTATTTGCAATTGTGAAAGCGCATCTGCATGAATTGCGAGCGTATGTACAGCATTTGTTGCCTGAACAACATTCCAGTTGTTGTTTGTAGCCTTACTATTTTCCTGTGCTATAAAACTTTGCTTATATGAACCATCGCAGGCAGAAAAAACAATATCGAATTCTTCATCGGCTAAAACTAAATAGGATTGCCCAGGTTCCAGGTTTTCGAGTGTATAAAAACCAAATTCGGGCCAGAACAACTTAAATCCCGAAGTTTCCCTTATCAGGCGAACGTTATCAACGTTATCGCCAAGCAGTTCGAAAACATCCTTTTCGCAGGGCACAGGTACAGGTAAATAATTCCATCCTTCTTCAATTAAAACCTCCTCCTCTCCATTGGAAGCACCGGTAAATGTCAGGCTTACGTTATCATTCATTTTAATATTGTAGCCCGATAAATTATCCCATTCGAATAAAGTATTAATGCCAGCTGCCGGCCAGTTCATGCCATAAAAATTGGTGATCATTTCCATTTGATCGATTATTGGTTCCAATACCACGTTCAAATCAGGATTCAATGGATTAACAGGACTTGACAGCCCACTCCACCCCTCGGGAAGCATTACACTACACTCACCAATAGCCGCAAGACTTGTAAGCGCCGAAAGACCTAAGGGATAGAAAGTATCATGAAAAGTCAAAGACATATTATAATGAGTAATGGCTTCATGTTCCCGTTGATTACCCCAGCTGTAGATTTTCCAATGGAATTCCTCACCAAAACTGAAACCATCTTTTTCATTTGTATATGGAGAATCGCCCAGGGCCACAACTGCAATATTGGTTTCTCCATTCCAGATTTCAGCCCCTGCACATTTCGTTTCATTATTTTCATTCCGATAAAAGACCCCTATATGATCACCAGGTTCAAGCGGAAAACCTAAAATATTAGGATAAATATCAATCGGAACGGCGATTACATGTTGGCTGGGCGTTAATACAAAGTCCCATCCTGGAGGCAGCAGAAGTTGTTCCTCACCAACAGAAACATATCCTTCCTTAACTTCAACATCAGTATCAGGCCCTTTTTGGACACTCAGGGATACCTTGTAAATTCCAGGAATATTAAAAATCACCGTCGGATTTTGAGAATAGGTAATTGATGGAGAAGCACCTTCGATTTCCCAAACCCAAAAAGTTGGATCACCAGCACTCAGGTCCGTAAAATGTACAACCTCCCCATCAAAAATACTTGTTTTATCAGCATAGAAGTCAGATCTAAGTGGCAACTCCTCCACCACATTAATGTAATTTTCTTTTACAAGAGTATCCGCACCGCATTCATTTACAACGATGAGTGTTACATCAAAAATCCCTATGGTATCGTAAACTACCATCATTGGGCCTTCTCCTGTAGATGTTCCAGGTTGTGCACCTTCAAATATCCAATACCATTCTTCAGGTGCATTTTCTGACATATCAAAAAATGCCAGCCCTTGTCCTACCATTATTTCGGTAGCACTTTCCTCGAAAGCTGCAATAGGTGTTTCACAAATTACCGTATCGCAAACAACAATGTAATCTGTTTTTGTTAGTGTATCAAAACCCGATGCATTCGAAACAATCAGGGTTACATCATAGCTTCCACCATCGTGGTAGACAATATTTTCAGGATCTTCATCAGTTGACACTGATGGTTCTCCACCCTCAAAATACCAGCTCCAGGAGGTGGGGTCATGTTTTGACCTGTCCTTGAATTTAGTGGATTCTCCCGGGAACAAATGCTTTCGACAAGCATGAAATCTTGCTTCCGGAGGTTTAGGCGATTTGACCTCTATGTAATCATATTTGATTAAAGTATCCGAACCATAATCATTTGTTACAATCAGTTTAACATCATAGAATCCCTCCTGAAAATATTTAACATTGTGAGGGTTTTCCATTGTAGACTCTGCAGGATACCCGCCTTCGAAAAACCAATGCCATGATGTTGGATGATGCGAAGACAGATCAGTAAAATGAACTTTTTTACCGGTTCTTATCTTTTTTTTATGTGCTTTGAACCTCGCATGTGGTGGTTTGTGTGGATGAAGAGCCTGAGCTCCTAATCCGTCAGATTGTAACAAAAAGAAAAATGTTGCAATTAGTAAAAAGACATCCCCTCTCTTCATAATAGCTGCGTATTTATAGTTAGTGATCATACTGATTTCAAAGTTTTAAGTCAAATCTCTTTGCCGGGGGGAATTAAGATTTTACAAACACTATTCCCATTATTGGAATATCAACTTTGCATTATTGTGCCAAAGATAATTATATTTATAAAATTTTAACATTAAATTTTCAATTTTTTTTTCCTAATATTGATCTTCCTTAGTATCTACATATTTAAATACTCTATTACAAGCGATTATATGATTCTATTCTTTGATTAAAGTTATTAACAAAATCGAATTATGCAGGCAAAACCCTGTTTTAAGTTAAGTAATAAAGGTTAGGCCTAATCTGAAAAGTCAAATAATTAAATTTTTTCCATAAAAACTTAAAATCACCAAATGTCACAATGATGAAAATCAAAGTGTTAGATTTAGAGAAGGTATTGATTTTGAGCTCTGTTGGCAAAAACCCTTTTTTGAAAAGGCTTAGGGTGTAGTATTAGGAATTCTAATCTCCTTGCGAAACACAACTCGCTAATAGAACTTCAAATCCGATATCAAAACTCCTGCAACCCCAATATTAACAGTGAATTTTTATTTCTAAAACAAGAATACACAGAGGCGATCCATTTTTAAAATAATTAAACATCACAATGATTTCCTTTGATCTCGCTCTTCGTGTAGTCAATTATTTGCTCAATCCCACCTTTCACAAATCAGGACTGCCATACGGTATATTTGACTGGACAAATTAGCTTCAACTGTTATATTTTTGGTGATAGGATAATTTACATCAACAAGTTATGTCTGAATTTCAAGGCAACATCAGGAGGGATAAACCATGAAAAAACTACAAGCTGCTGTTTTACTCGTAATCATACTATTGGGATTAAACTATACATCTAATGGACAGGCATCAATTACCTTTTTTAAACCCAAGACAAAAAGCATCGATACTACTGAAACTTTGAACAGCCTGACAAAAACCGGAGATTATCATCAATTAAATTACAAGGGAGATTACAGTTTACTACTTGATTGGATAGACGGCCAATTTACGGGTGGAAACACTCCTGGTTTCAATCGATTTAACTGCTCACTATTCACTGCACGTGGTGACAGCATTTCACCTGTATCGGGAAGAAATTTTGACAACCCACCCTGCGATGTCTTAGTCACCAAATGCAACCCACCCGATGCCAACAGTTCCCTGGCGTTTACCAGGATAAGTGATCTTGGCTATCCATTGGGAACCAACTACCAACAACTTTCATTTCAACAGAGACTACCTTTTCTACTTTCCTGTTATTTTGCTGCAGATGGATTAAATGACAAAGGTTTGTTTGCCGGACTGGCTTATGTTCCACCTGTACAATTTACTATCGATCCCACAAAGGATACAATATTTATAACCCGACTTGTGCGGGAAATTCTTGACCATGCAACCAACATTGATGAGGCGAACGCTATTGCCAATAGTTTCAATGTTTTCGACGCCGGAATCAATACCATTTCACATCACCTTCTTGTAGCCGATGAATCAGGATCATCTTACACCCTTGAATTTGTAGGTGGAGAATTTAGATCTATTGAATATTCTGAACCCTGGCACGGCCTGACCAATACGGCGGTGTACAATGTACCGGCTCATCAACTTCAAAACCTTTGCTGGCGGTATAATACCATGTATGATTACCTGGAGATGAAAAATGGGAATATTTCGTGGATGGAAGGGATGAATGTTCTTGAGCAGGTTCACCTTGGCACTCCCTGGTCAGCCATTTATGATCATGAGGATAATGGGATATTTGTAGCCATTAACGAAAACTACGAAAATATTTCCTACACAATGGTGGATGATTTTTCAACCCGGAATTATGGTGCGTACGAATTGGTTGGTATAAGTTTGGAGGATGAAAACGAAAATGGAGTAATTGAAGAAAATGAATTTGTCGATCTCACCCTGTCCATCACTGCTGATTTCGACTCATATGGCATCAGCGGCGAACTGACTTCTACAGACCCATCGGTTGAAATTTTAAATCCATTATCAAGCTTTGATGATATCGTTGCCAATCAACCATCACCCAACTCTTCCAGGGCATTCAGTTTTAAAGCAAATTCGTTAAGCAATCCGCATAATGCCACCTTCAATTTAAAAATCACGACTGCTTATGGCCATGAATTTGATTTACATTTTAAAATATTCCTTGGAGTTGGCGACATTTTACTCATTGATGATGATACGGGGGCAGATTACGAAAATTACTATAACTCAGCATTCGAAGAATTAGACATTAAAGCAAACCACTACGACATAGTATTACGCGGTGATGTACCCCTAACTATGTTACAACTCTATCCAAATACTGTATGGTTCACCGGAGATGCTTCCGAAAATACACTCACTCAATCGGACCAGGAATTACTGGCCAATTATCTTGATTCAGGTGGAAATCTTTTTCTGACAGGACAAAATATAGGGAACGACATCGGCGAAAGTGATTTTTACGCTGACTACCTGCATGCCGAGCACCAACAAAATACCTTTCCTGCAAATGTGATGCAAGGAATAAATGGAGATCCCTATTGGGGAGGAAACTCCATTTCGATCACAGGCGTCGGTGGAGCAAACAATCAAAGTTCCCCTGGAATTATACTTCCGCTTAATGGGGCATCAAAAGCTTATTTTTTCATACCCAACGAAGATCATTGCAGTTCAGTTTATTACGATGGCAATTACAAACTTGTATATTTTGAATTTGGATTTGAGGCTGTGAGCAAATCTTCACCAGAATTATTGAGCAGAGAAGAGTTATTGGAACTCATACTAGGATTCTTTAATTTTCATGTTGGAATCCAACACAGTCTACCACCCGGCGAAGATTTCTTCTACTGCTCACCAAACCCATTTTCGGCGGGCACAAATATATATTTTGAGTTGGCCAGCCCGGCATTCCTATCCATTTCGTTGCACAACCTGATGGGGCAACATGTTCAACAAATCGCCAGTGAATATTTTGGCAGAGGGCAGCACACTATAAATTGGGGATTAAATAAACGTAGTGAAAATATTGTACAGCCAGGTATTTACCTCCTTGTTATCAATGGAAGTTCCATCAACAAAACCATCAAACTGGTTTATTATCAATAAAAGTTGCCATCTGTTTATCATTATTTGAGAGCAGAATGGGTACTACTAATATGGTGACATCAGTCCTACACTCCAAAACCTGCGGATAATCAACACAAACTTTACCACTACTTAGTGTCGGTCCATAAACTCGAGTGTTTTCTCTAGAAAGGTCAAATTCAAGACGTGTGAAAAATCCAAACCGCAGAATACTAACGTATTTGAGGATTTGGATTTTGAGCAACAAAGCAGAAGTTGGACTTTATAGACGAACACTACTTAGCCATCCTTTCCATCTGTACCAGAAAAAGATCTTTCTTACTTCGCGCCAGTGGAATTTGGCTGCCATCCGTCAATTCAATGGAAGCACCTTCGTGGCGAATGTATTTCTTCACGTATTCAAGGTTGATCAGATGCGAATTGTGTGGCCTGAAAAAGTTTTTATCTGTTAGCAATTCATGGTATTCTTTCAAATTGCGTGAAACAAGAATCTTTCTCCCATCATCCAAGAAGAAATGGGTATAGCTACCATCCGCCTCAAGACGAAGAATGTTTTTGGTGTTAAGGTATTCCATTCCGTCAGATGTTGGAATGGCCAACTTACTGGGTATGGCTGATTTCAAGTTTTCGAACAGCGAATTGTAACTGGTGCTTGTATAATTCTGCATCGACCGTTTTTCGATTACCCTGTCGATTGCACCTATCAATTCCTTTATATTAATAGGTTTTAATATATAATCAACCGCACTGAATTTTATAGCTTGAATTGCATAATGGTTAAAAGCAGTGATGAAAATCACATCAAAGGTTTTCTCGGGGAATTGTGCGAGCAGATCAAAGCCACTACCATGAGGCATTTCCACATCAAGAAATACAATATCAGGGTGATATTCGTTGATTACTCTCACCCCTTCCCTTGCAGAATGCGCAGAACCAACAATTTGAAGACCTTTGCAGTGGTCCTTAATTATTGCCTTTGTAAAATTAACTGCATCCGGCTCATCATCAACGATAACAACTCTCAGTAAATTCATGTGATTATTGGTATATAAATTTTTACCCTTGTTCCTGCAGGTTTGCCCTCACTGTCAACCAGATCGGTGTACTCCACCCTCATATTTTTACCATGCAGTTGGTTCACCAACTTCAGCCTTGATTCAGTGATGGTCGTACCCAGGGATTGGTGATTTCCGTTTTTCTTCTGCTTGATCATCATGGCAGCTTCACGGCCTATTCCATTATCCTCAATAGAGCAGGCAATGCAATTATTTTCAAGTTTTAAATCTATTGATAAATTTCCGCCTTCGTCCCTGTGCATCAGTCCGTGCCCTATGGCATTTTCGATATATGGCTGTATGAGCATGGTGGGAATTTTATGGTCGATCAGGTCAATCTCCTCATCAACAGAAATGTGATAAGCAAATTTGTTTTTAAACCTTAACGATTCCAATTCAAGGTATAATTCAAGTGCATCAAGCTCATCCTTCAGCGAAATGGAGGTATGCCTGGAGTTATCAAGTGTCCGTCGAATCAGGCTTGAAAACTTGGTCAGGTATTGATTTGTGGAGAGTTTGTCGTGCTGGTACATGTAGTACTGAATGGAATTGAGGGTATTAAAAATAAAATGCGGGTTCATTTGCTGACGAAGGTTTTGCTGGGTAATTTCCGAAATCTTATGATTCATTTCGGAGATGCGCTTGCCGGATTTCAATTTCGTCTGCCTGAGGATTAAAAAAGTAATTATTAAGAGTAACAAAATCAGCCCTCCAAGTCCATATAGAAAATTTCGGTGCTGTTGTAACTTAACAGATAATAGTTGCAGATCCTGTTGCTTTTTATCAGCCTCATATAAGGTACGTGCCTGCTCAAGGCCCATCCTGAATCGCTCATAATCCAATGAATCCTGGTATCTTTTATACAGAGTAAAATTTTCGTAAGCCTTTTTGTAATCACCTCTATCCACAAGCAAATCGCTCATATCTTTATAAACCCATGACAGGTTGAAATAATCTTTCACTTCCTCAGACAGTTCCAGACTCTTGCGATAATAAACCAGTGCAGTATCATACTGTCCGATATCGCGATAGATAGTTCCCAGGTTACCAAGCGCGTTGGTGACATTGGTGTGCCGTTCGGAAGCCTCAGCGTAAATCAGAGCCTCTTTGAACCTGCTTATCGACAATTCATAATCCCCGTTAAGATAATTTGACCAAGCTGCCCTTAATAGGTCAAAAGCCATCCTGCTGGTATCTTTCAGAAGTTTCTGGTTTATAAATGCTTCCATAAAATATTTCTCAGCCAGGTTAAAAACACTATCGGTCAAATAAATTTCGCCCAACCTGAAATTGGCATAAGCCAGTGTTTTCAAGTCCTTTTGTTCTTGTGCCCGGTCAAGGTACAACATAGCAAATTCGATTTCTAATTCTTTGTTTCCAATTGCATTATATGTATTAACCAATCCAAGATAGGCCTCAGTAATGTAATGGTCAAAATTATTGTTTGTGGATGACTCCAGATTCTCGTTATACAACTTCAAGGCATCCATAAACCTGCCACTGCGTAAAAGCATTAAAGCCTTAATATTTAAGGCCTCAGCCATTTTAAGTTTGTCACCTTTCGGTATTTGTTTAATTGCTTTATCGGCTGCCTCAAGACCAGCATGTGGAGCCATGAGTCTTTGAAATAACCTGGCTATGAGTAGATGCAAATCTACCGGCACTTCAATGCCTTCACTGACGGCTAAGTCCTTTGCCTGCCAGGCATACTTCTTTGATTCGTTAACCTTGCTCAGTGAATCCAAATAAAAATAAGCAATCTGAATATTGAGGTCAATTTTATCCCGGACTTTTGTTGTTTGTGAAAGATCACTGATCAGGCTATCGGGATAACCCTGTCCGTACAGCATTGGATTTATAAATACCAGGACAATAAATACAGGAATGATCAGACAGAATAACTTTTTCATATTCGATGTGATGAATATGCAAATTTAGGAAAGAATACTGGAATTCATTCATCAAATGGTTGAAATGCAGGTTATACTTTATTACTGGCACCTTCTGGAGCACAGATGGGAAATTACCAGATTCAATTAAAAGTAAAACAGAGCATTTGATAACTTTTAAATCTTTTATTTTTGTTTTTGTTATTTTTTAATGATATTTGCTAGCTACAATATTCTGACCGTCTAAATGGGGAACTATATTTACTACTTAAACTCGGATGACGATTCCGGAAGGGAATTTTATGCTGAACTTAGAATACTCACCAACGAATTTCTAAAATCGTCAAAAGAACATCCTTCGATGTTGGTGTCAATGGAATTCAGGCAATTTATCCGGGCGCATAAGATTGAAAAAGTGCGCAGCCTGAACGAATACTTTATCGAATACCTGATGTTTGGTATTTTGTGGAAGAAATACTCCGGGCATTCTGCTAACCTGAGTTCTGCCTTACATTCGATTTCGACTGGCTTGTATAATTTACGAAAACAATCAAAAACATTTAAACCATTGATTGATAAAGTCCGCGGAAGGATTACCACCTCATATCTTCTTAAAAACAACCAGACCTATGAACTAATACCGATATACGAAAACATCAAGCGTTTGGTGAGTTGGTTGGATGCCAGCAAAGGTTTTAAAGAAGAAGTAACACGCCTCGACAATTGGCTCTTGTTTCTTGAAGATAAGTCTCCCATTTTCGTATCAAGGTTCATTTCGAAAGCCATTGAATTGGAAAAACTTTTTATTTCACTGGCGAAACCCACCCTTAGAAAGTATACTGAAGGAGTTTCTTCATTTTTAGACAAAGCCAAAGCCACATACAGAAATCGGGAAGATGCCGTGTTTTGCCAGAGGACTGAAGATGAGTATTATTTTAATATGGTTGCCTCAGAGGTATTGAATCGTGAGGCCAGTGACAGATTTAATGCTGCAAAACGAAAAGTTGTTCTCCTTCCATACTGTATGAGCAATCCTGATTCGAATGAATGTCAATCAACAAAAGTAGGTACAGATAACAATTGTATTGGATGCAGCAAGACATGCAAGGTGAATGAAATCAGAAAATCAATGACCAATTTTGACATTGAAGTACAATTGGTACCACACGCCTCGGGTTTTTCAGGCTGGCTGAAAAGATGGGAAAATAACCGACATGTGGGTATAGTAGGCGTTTCCTGTGTACTCAGCCTGTTGTCATATCAATATGAGATGGCTTCTCTTAACATACCTTCACAGTGTTTATCCCTTGATCATTGCGGATGTCAAAAACATTGGCCTTCAGTAAAGTGTCCGACAAATGCAGACTTACCTCAGATCCTTACTATTTTAGGGATTAAAAGGTATAACGAAAGAAATATACCTGGAATCAGTCCATCTTTAAACATAAACCACCTGGTGAGCTCGCGCTCCCCTATATTGAACAAAGGTGAATCCAGGACAAACCATATGCAACAAGTGTCTGGCTCTGCGATACCGAGGAAAAGCATTGGAAATCCCAAAACCAGCGGTTTGGAATTCGTTGATTAAATTTCGCCTTTTCCTTTTGCAGTATCGATTTCCATTTGCTGGTTTTTTACAATTTGTCTGACATTTTTGTATTTCTGCCAATTAAACCTTCTCACGAATTTTGCAGCAGCCTCAGCTCCCCTCACAAATAAATCAATCTTGGCTTCTGCACCGATACCAAAATTCAACCAATCGTGATCGCCGATATCGATATTCTGTACAAGGGAATTGTAGTCAGGATTCTTAAGAATAAAGTCGTAATCATGTAAAAATCTGATTGAGTTAAACATGGCTCCAAAAAGGTTAAACGCATTGGTGATCTTGTTTGTTGAATCGCGATCAGAACCAAGTCTCACGCCAAACGTAGGCATCCTGGGTACTGAAGATTTGTTATGAAAAACATCAATTGGAAAGTTTGACATCAAACCACCATCAACGAAATATGCCTCAGCTGGTGGATCTCCTTTAAACTTTGCCAGTGTACGCCAGTTTTCTATTGCCTTTGCCCCCTGGGGTAAGTCCTTCAACACCAAAGGATGGAAAAAGTATGGAACCGACATGGACGCTCTTACAAATATGGCAGGGTTGACCTTATCGATATCATCCCAATAAAGTGCCCTCATCCTGGGAAACTCTACTTTTGTACCTGTTGTGAGTTCGGAAGCAATTACTGCAAAGCGTGGTTTCAAGCCGGTAATATCACGATCTACGTTTTCCCTGATTTTCAATCCATCAGGAACTAACCCAAACCTTTCTTCCAGGTCTTTTGTAGTGTAAACCTGTTTCTCATTTAAAATTTCAGTTAACCACTCCAGAAAATCATTTCCCGGATTTAGCCCCAAATCATCCCTGATATTGTCGATTACTTGCCAGCCCTTCCACATCAATTTCATTATTTTAGCTTTTTCAACGATGGCCTCAACAACATCAACTACATCTTTATCGCCATCCACAAATTCCATCAGGTCTTTGTTGGCCAGTACATCAACCAGTTTTTCGGCCTTGGGCTGCGAAACATCACCCATACCAGCAAGTAAAAGCGAATTGATTGAACCTGCCGAGGTACCAGCCAGGCTGAAAAACCTGAGCCCCATTTGTTCAAGCACATAATTGTAACCAATAAGTGCAACGCCCAATACGCCGCCGCCTTCCATTACCAACTCCACATATTGATTACCTTCTTCGTCAAGCACATCAGAAAATTGTTTTTCATGGACGCCTTCATTTTTAAGGTCCAGAAGTAAATTATAGACTTTTGGATGTTCTGTAAATTGTTTGATTTCCATCATAATGACTAGATTTAAAGGTTATTTAAAAGGGTAAAATGACTATTTATCCTATATGGATTTCTGTTATTGAAACTTACATCCTCAAAGTTACAAATTATTAAACAATCGAAAAGAAAAGATGTTCGTGAAACTGGTTGATTTAGTAGAATAAGTTGGTGAAATAGGTATAAAATATCCACACAGTAGATTTAGCATTTCCGAGCTTAACTTTACTATTGGAATTACTATGCAAAAAGAAGTAGCTCTTTCAAGGTCCTGCCAAACTAAGAAATCATCTCAAAGCCATTTCACTATGAAATTTCTTTCTTTTCGCTGAAAAATCAGCCCTAAATACCAGATGTATGATTATTTTTGCTAGCGTTCTAAAAAGATAATGAATATGTTTTTACTGGGTTTGGATTTTGGAAGTTCTTCGGTAAAGGCCAGTTTACTTGAGGCTGATTCAGGGACATGCATAACCTCAGCTTTTTACCCTCACAAGGAAATGGAAATCATTGCCCATAAACCAGGTTGGGCTGAACAGGATCCTGAAACATGGATAGAAAACCTTTACCTGGCAGTTGATCAGATCAAAACAAACTACCCCAAAGAGTTATCCGAAGTTAAAGCAATAGGAATCACTTACCAGATGCATGGCCTTGTCGCCATTGCCAAAGATGGCAAACCAGTCCGGGATTCAATAATTTGGTGCGACAGCCGTGCAGTTAATATTGGTGAAAAGGCATTTACGAGTCTGGGTGAAAAATACTGCCTGCAAACACTACTCAATTCTCCAGGAAATTTTACTGCCTCAAAACTTGCATGGGTAAAGGAGTTCGAACCATCATTATATCAAAAAATTAGCAAGATCATGCTGCCCGGCGATTATGTAGCTTATCGCCTCACCGGTGAAATTCAAACCACGGCACCCGGATTATCCGAAGGTATATTCTGGGACTATAAATCTGAATCGATTTCCGAAAGGGTGCTTGGATATTTTGGATTTGACACTTCGATATTTCCTGATATTGTTCCTACGTTTTCCCATCAGGGAATAATTCTTCCGGAGATGGCCGAACGTATGGCAATTAGCAAAAATGCGGTGGTGGCATATCGTGCCGGCGATCAACCCAACAATGCTTTCTCACTCAAGGTACTCAATCCGGGTGAGGTGGCTGCAACGGGCGGAACTTCAGGAGTAATCTATGGCGTGTCAGGTAAACAAAACTTTGACCCACGATCGCGGGTTAACACTTTTCTTCATGTAAATAACATGCAATCAAGCCCCAGGCTGGGGATACTTTTGTGCATAAATTCCACCGGCATACTCAATTCCTGGATGAAACGGGAACTTATGCCACCAGATATTTCTTATAACGAAATGAACGACCTGGCCGCTGGTATTCCACCCGGATCAGAAGGTCTCATGGTTTACCCTTTCGGCAATGGTGCCGAACGCATTTTGGAAAATAAAAATCCTGGTGCTTCTATACTTGGGCTCAATCTTAACCTGCATACCAAAAAACATTTGTTGAGGGCCATGCAGGAAGGTATTGTATTTTCGATGATTTATGGCCTGGAAATCATGCAGGAAATGGGTATGACACCAAAAGTAATCAGGGCAGGAAAAACAAATATGTTCCTCAGCAAGGTTTTCAATTCCACTTTTGCAAACCTGAGCAAGGCACGCCTCGAACTTTATAATACGGATGGATCAATTGGTTCAGCAAGAGGTGCGGGCCTTGGAGTGGCTTATTATAAGAATATAGATGAGGCTTTTTTAAATCTCAAAATCCTGGAAACAATAGAGCCCGAAAAAAATCTATTATTAGAGGAAGCTTATTTTAAATGGAAGAACAACATAGATTATTAATATGAAGCGAAATCACGAATTTTTTAAAGGAATCGACACTATAAAGTTTGAAGGCCAGGACACAAAAAATCCATTTGCCTTCAGGTTTTATGAACCTGACAAAATTGTTGCCGGCAAGCCTATGCGAGAGCACCTGAAGTTAGCAATGGCATACTGGCACAGCTTCTGCGGTGAAGGAAACGATCCTTTTGGGAGCGCAACAAGGGTTTTTCCATGGAAGGATTTAAAAGATCCTATTGATCAGGCAAAGATGAAGATGGATACTGCATTTGAGTTTCTTACGAAAATGAATCTTGAGTACTATTGTTTTCATGATTTTGACCTGGTTGAGGAGGGAAACAGCCTTTTGGAATCGGAAAAACGACTGGGAAAAATTGTCACATATGCTTCTGAACTTCAAAAAAGTACCGGCAAAAAATTACTCTGGGGAACTGCAAATCTCTTTTCCCATCCACGATATATGAATGGTGCTGCTACAAATCCGGATTTTAACGTGGTGGCTCATGCAGGAGTGCAGGTAAAAAATGCAATCGATGCCACTGTTGCCCTTGGAGGAACTAATTACGTTTTCTGGGGTGGCCGTGAAGGATATATGAGTTTATTAAATACGGACATGAAAAGTGAACTTGATCACCTGGCCATGTTTTTAACAAAAGCACGTGATTACGGCAGGGCCAATGGTTTCGATGGAACCTTCCTCATCGAACCAAAACCCATGGAACCCTCCAAGCATCAGTACGATTTTGATGCAGCAACGGTTATTGGTTTTTTAAGGGAATATGGCCTGGATAAGGACTTTAAGTTAAACATTGAAGTAAATCATGCAACACTCGCCGGCCATACTTTTCAGCACGAACTGCAGGTTGCTGCCCACGCCCAAATGTTAGGCTCTATTGATGCCAACAGGGGTGATTACCAAAATGGATGGGATACTGACCAATTCCCTATCAATTTATTTGAACTGGTAGAAACCATGCTGGTAATTATTCAATCGGGTGGCATTACCACTGGCGGAATAAACTTCGATGCAAAGGTGCGAAGAAACTCTACCGATCCCGGGGATTTGATCGTCGCTCACATTGCAGGTATGGATATTTTCGCACGGGCATTACTTGTTGCCGATAAAATACTAAGTGATTCTGATTATCTAAAGATGCGGGCTGAAAGATATTCTTCTTTTAATTCCGAAATGGGGCTGGCGTTCACGCAAGGAAAAGCCGGTTTGGAGGATTTGCGCAATTATGCCCTTGATAATGGCGAGCCCTCCTCCATCAGTGGAAGACAGGAATTATTTGAAGCCATTATCAATCTTTACATTTAATTCGCTGATTATGGATAAATCGAATCCTGGAAAACCAAAAAATGGACAGAACAGATTATTTATTGCTACCATTACATTTGCAGCTACCCTGGGTGGCCTACTGTTTGGTTACGATACCGCTGTTATTAACGGTGCAATTGGTGCGTTAAAATCACATTTCATCCTTCCGCTTCATGATAACCTGGATTCTGCTCAAAGCGTAATCCGTGAATATAAAATTCTTGCAATTTTTTGCTTTGCAATCATCACAGTTCTTATCAATAGTTTTCTATTCAGGCTTTATCATGTTAAAAAAGCAGCTATTCTGAGCCTTTTTGTGACACTGATTCTTGCCTCCATAGTTTGGTACAGGTTTTTATCCATACCTGATTTATTGACTAAAAGTGTCGAAAACTCAATCAATGGATTCACCATAGCCAGTGCCCTGATTGGATGTATTATCGGAGGAGCCCTGGGGGGATATGTCAGCCAGGCACTCGGAAGGAAAAGGGGTTTGTTGCTGGCCTCGATATTATTTTTTGTTTCAGCCCTGGGTTCAGCCTGGCCTGAAATGTTGAATTTTACAGGTAGTGAAACAATCAGTTCGTTCATCATCTACAGGATAGTAGGTGGAATAGGAGTTGGAATAGCATCCATGCTTTCGCCCATGTATATTGCCGAAATAGCACCTTCAAATATCCGTGGAAAGCTGGTTTCATGGAACCAATTTGCCATTATTTTTGGTATGCTTGTGGTTTATTTTGTCAACTATTTTATTGCCAGAGGCCACACCGATGATTGGATTAATCAAACTGGCTGGCGATGGATGTTTGCTTCTGAAGCAATACCTGCAATTTTGTTTTTCGTTATGATGCTCACTGTCCCGGAAACACCGCGCTACCTGGTGATGAAAAATCAACACCTTCACGCTGAAAAGGTTCTGCTTAAGATCACCGACCGGGTCAATGCCACAAAACTAATGGGCGATATTACCTCCTCTCTCAAAGAGAAAAAAGCACACTGGCTTTCATTTGGCGGATTGGTGATTGTTATTGGTATAATGTTGTCCGTATTTCAGCAGTTTGTGGGCATTAATGTTGTGCTTTACTATTCGTCTGAGATTTTTCGTAATATGGGCATCAAAACTGAAGGCGCGTTGCTACAAACCATCCTAGTTGGAACAATCAACCTCGTCTTTACCGTGTTAGCCATCTTTACTGTAGACAAATTTGGCCGTAAACCTTTGATGATTATTGGTGCACTTTGCATGGCCATTGGCATGGCAGGGCTGGGCATAATGTTTTTTACAGGGCATCTGGGCTTAGCCGCACTTTTGTTTATGTTGTTTTATACAGCAGCTTTTGCAATGTCCTGGGGACCCGTTGCCTGGGTAATGCTTTCAGAAATTTTCCCCAATTCTGTACGTGGGGTATTATCGATAGCAGTAGCGGCACAATGGATTGCCAACCTTACCATTTCATGGACATTCGAGATACTTGATAAAGATGTTTTGCTGGTCCAGTATTTCAATCATGGCTTTGCTTACTGGATTTACGCTTTAATGGGAGTTATCGCAGCCTGGTTTATGTGGAAATTTGTACCTGAAACCAAAGGCAAAACCCTTGAAGAGATGGAAGGCCTTTGGAAACACTAACCCAACGGTAGATCGCTAAACACGATAGGACAAGTCAAGGTGAGAAATTAAGGGAAATATGTCTTAATTTTATAAACCTTAAATTTGTCGAAACATGGTAGAAGTCTTGCATAGACTCAGCATTTTTACCCAAAAACAACTGATTATATTCAGGGTATTTTTAAAGATTTGGTAAAAACAGATCAACATGCTTGAAAAGCCAGGCAAAGCAAGGTTGGTCAATCAATTCAGTAAATACGAAAACAGGAATTCATATTAGTTCTCATACAATAATAAAGTTAAAAAAACACAGGATGACCTTGACCAATTACCTTGAGAACGCTCGCCCCAGGCTACAGCTATTGAGCGAGGAGCAAAAAAAAGTGATTCATAATTATTCAATCGGTATTTTAGAAAATACGGGGATAAAAGTGGAATCAAAGAAAGCACTTGAGATATTTAAGAAATCAAATGCTGTAACAGTTGAAAGTGAAGTCGTTTATATACAGGCCGATCTCGTCAATCATGCTATTAAGGTGGCTCCTTCAAATGTTGAGATATATAAGAGGAACGGAGACTTTGCTTTTAATCTGGGGAAAAATCAAGGCGTCGAAACCTATTTTGGTATTGGTGTAACCAACACCTATTTTCAGGATATAGAAAGCAGCTGGGTTGAGCCCTTTACAAGGAAACATATGCAACACTCAACAATGCTTGGCGATATGTTGGGTAATTATGACATGGTATCGACATTGGGTATCCCTTCGGATGTTAATGCAAAGCAATCCGATTTGTATAGCACCCTCGACATGTATGCCAACACTAAAAAACCTCTTATCCTGTTAATTTCGGAAAGCAAAACTATCGAGGATGTTTTTGAGTTGCTGTCCTTTCTCCATGGTGATATTTCTGAGAAACCCTTTAGCATCCCCTATTTCAACCCAATAACCCCCCTGGTTTTAAATAAATCAACCACAGATAAGATGATAGCTTCTATCAATATGCGATTACCAATTATGTATTCGAATTACATCATGTATGGTGGTACTTCGCCTATTTCTGAAGGAGGCTCATTGGCGCTGTTAAACGCAGAGTTGCTTGCAGGCCTGGTATTTGGCCAGCTTGTTAAAGAAGGAAGTGCAATGATTTTAGGAAGCCTTCCTGCAGCATTTAATATGACAACAATGGGGAGCTATTACACACCCTCTTCTTATTTACTAAACCTGGCTTGCGCCGAGATGATGAACTATTATGAAATACCTCATTGTGGCACTTCGGGCAGTAGCAATGCCTGGAGAGCCGATTTATTGGCTTCCGGAGATTTATGGCAAAATCACCTCAGTTCGTGTATAGGTAAAGTGGGTTGTGCACCTTTTGTGGGTGGCAATTTTGATTCGATGGCTTTCTCTCCCACTACTGTCGTACTTTCTAACCACATTATTGGTGTGGCAAAAAAGTTCTCGAAAGGATTTACTATAAATGATGAAACTGTAAATCCTGGTGAAATAAATGAAGTTGGTCATGGAGGTAATTATTTTACTACAGAACAAACCCTGGCTTCTATATCAGAATTAAATACGGAAAGTGCCATTTGGCCACCCTTAACCCTGGACCAATGGAAGATGCAAGGCATGCCTGAAACTGAGAAAATACTGATTGATCACACAAAAGAATTATATTCAACAGCAAAAAAGGCAGTTGATGAAAATATGTACATTATTGACAATGGAGAAGATTTTATTGTCAATAAGCTTTCATAATCTTATACCGAAGTATACAACGAATGAGCTCAACTAAAAATAAACTTAAAAACAAACATAAACTAGGATTTTGGCTGAGCACTTCCCTGGTTGTGGGTAATATGACCGGATCAGGAATTTTTCTTTTACCAGCTGCATTAGCCATGTATGGAGGCATCAGTGTTTTCGGTTGGGTTTTTACCACGATTGGCGTTATATTTCTTGCATTGGTGTTTTCCAGGCTAAGTAAACTGATCACCAGGGCAGGTGGCCCATACGCTTACTCCAGAGAAGGATTTGGAGATTTTGCTGGTTTTCTGGTAGCCTGGGGATACTGGATCTCCATTTGGTGTGGCAATGCTGCTATAGCCGTCGCCGGGGTGGGTTATCTTTCAACATTCATACCTTCACTAAAAGAAAATTATTTTCTTTCGGCTGCTGTGGCAATTGCTGCAATTTGGGTTTTCACTTTTATCAATACCAAAAGCATCCGGAGTGTTGGGATGGTACAATTCGTCACAACATTACTTAAAATTTTACCATTGGCATTACTAGGAACCATTGGGATTTTATATTTGAACGACGACAACTTCAAACCCTTAAACCTCAGTGATGAATCAGGTTTCGACGCCATCACTGCTACAGCTGCATTAACTTTATGGGCATTTCTTGGGTTGGAGTCTGCTACAATTCCATCTGACAAAGTGATAAACCCATCGAAAACAATACCAAGAGCTACCATTGCAGGTACAATAATAGCAGCCCTGATATATATCGCAAGCAGCACAGCCATTATGGGAATTATTCACCCTTCTGATTTGCAAAATTCTGCTGCACCCTTTGCAGATGCTGCCCGAAAAGTATGGGGTAACTGGGCTGCATACATGATAGCGATAGGAGCAGCTATTTCCTGTTTTGGCGCATTAAACGGTTGGATATTGCTCCAGGGCCAAATACCCATGGCCGCAGCCAGGGATAAGATTTTCCCAGTTGCTTTTAAATCTGTTTCAAAAAAGGGTATCCCTTTGACAGGTCTTATCATTTCAAGCATTCTTGCTTCGGTCCTCGTAAGCATGAACTATACAAAAGGATTGATAGGCATGTTTTCGTTTATGATCATGCTCTCAACACTTACCTGTTTGTTGCCCTATCTTTTATCCTCTCTATCGGAAGTAATGCTGTATATAAGGAAAAAGACTGATAGCAGGAAGTTGCGTGCAGCCATTGGCATTTCTATACCTGCATTTTTGTATTCCTTATGGGCTGTAAGTGGGCTGGGGATTGATATAATATTCTGGGGAATAATCCTTTTACTGACAGGTGTCCCAATTTACATTTATGTTAAATTTAAACGTCAGTAGTTCCCGACAGGTGGTTGTAAATCGAACACAATTTTTGCTCAACACATTTACTTACTCATAATGATTTATAACTACAGTTTTAAAAATACTTATACGATTTTCTAATATCTTTTTGGTATTAAGGCATATCAAAAAAAAGGTTTACCAGCTTTTACACTAATAAACCTCTTTTTACAATGGATTGTGGAGCTGCCGGGAGTTTATTTATAACTAATTATTAGCTTATTACAATTCCTACACACCGATTTACACACTTAATCCCAAAAAAATAAAATTATCGATATTGTACCTATTTCAGTAAATGATAAATAATATTTTTTTTTCAGGCTGTTAATAAAATTTTAGCCATCCATTTTTTTATCTCCAAGTGCTAAAACAATAAATTTATTACCCAAGGCTTGATTCAATTCATATGGTCAAATGATTTATGACGAAACTACTAAGGCGGATTTAACGCTACATTTTAATTAATAATATCATTGGAGTGCGATTAAAAATCCCTACCTTGTGGCCTACAATCCAACTGATGCAGCAAAACGGGAATTATTATGCGGCAATACAAATAATATCCGAATTGGAAGGCATTAATTTCGATTCATGGGATGGAATTGTTGGTGATGTAGAGTATCTGTTCTACCAAGCAGGTCGGGGAATGATTCAAGCGGGCTGGTAATTTTGAGGGCTTGGCTTGTTGTGCCAATGCCAATATTTCCGTTGTTGTAGTATAAATCATCATTATTCTTTTTCCACCTGGTGGTATCGCCGGTTGAAGCTGAGTATAAGGAATAGGGCACACTTAGCAGTTGAGAAGTTCCCATGTACTGGAAATCTATGCCGCCATTTGGGTCCATCCATATTTTAAGGAAATACAATGCATCCCCCCAATTTATCTCTTCAAATACTCCTGATATCACGGTACCTAATCCTATTGCCAGGTTAACCAATCCCATTTCATTGGTAATGGTGTCGTGAACCTCTCGAAAAACCACGGGGCCATTAATACTTTCCTTTTCGATTACAATTTTAAAGGAAACATTCTGGTTAGCCAGTACGTTCCCTGCATTATCCCGGGCCATTGCCTGGTAGTTGAATGCTTGTGGAGCCTGGGCGAAACTGCTAAACAGTATCATGCCCAGGAAAAAGGTGATGGTGATCTTTTTCATAGTTCCTGATTTTTTATTTGATTCAAATATTTGACATTATGGAGCAGAAATCAAGTAGCTTGTTCTGTGTTCCAAGTTCTGTGTTCGGAGTGCGTTAATTTGATATCTACTTAAGCTGAACTCTGCTGAAGGCATGCTTTGGCAAAAACACAAAGCTCCGAACTTTAAACATTGAATTAATTACAGTTTTATCATTTTCTTTATTTTGATTCCTTGATTGGTTTTCAGGATGCAGAAATAAATTCCCGGTGGAACTGCTGAAAGATCAAAAGTTAGTTTAGTACTGTTGAGGTTATTTCCTATTTCAACGGTTTCGATGATTTCACCCTTGCTATTCATAATTTCAATCATGAGTTCTTTAGGCCAGTAATTCATACTCAGTGTAAAGATCCCTTTTGAAGGATTTGGGTAAATCCCGCTTAGCAGACCTGGCACATTGGTTCCATAGGTTTCCAGTGTAATGCTTTTTACAGCCGACAATCCCTGTTGTGCAAAGATGCCCTGCTGGGGTAAAGCCGGCATATAATTTACTGTCATGTTGGCCTCCTCATCTGTTTGCCGGTGGTATGCTTTAAATTGCAATAGCTCTCCTTCTTCGAAGCCATCTTTTTCGATGGTGATTTCGTCGTTGGCAAAAGCCATTAATGCAATGTTTGTACTAAGATCGCTTACTTCAATCCAACCCCCACAAAATGCATCCTGTGTAAATACCCCTATAAAATCTCCGGGCTGGATACCAACATCTATCAGCACTTCTACGGGAAAAGCAATGGTATGCGAGGAGGCAGTAACAATGAAATCATTCCAAGGTGTGTGATTCTGTGGTTTTTCCTGTGGATTGGCAACATAGGCATTTTTGGTGCACTCAGGGAAGGTAAATCCTCCGGCATCATTCATCGAAACCCAATAAGCCCTGCCAGGTTCCAGGTTGGTAAGTGTGGCTATTCCAAAAGCAGGCCAGTAAACTTTTGTACCTGCAACCTCTTTCACTATATTTAATGCAGTCATTGTACTGAAAATCTCATCTGTGCCCGCCCCACAGGGCGTTAATACCGGGATAAGGCTCCAACCCATGCCCATTTCAACTTCCGGGGGTTCAATCTTTGATCCGGTTAGCGTAAGCTCAAACTCATTGAATGCTTTAACCTGGTAACCGGTTTCCCATGACCAGTTATTGATGGTATTCACTCCCCCATCCGGGTAATAGAATTCAGTCATCGAAGCAAGGATGATAAAATCAGGAATGTGTGGCGAAAACATATCCTCTACACCTTTATTGAGCGGATCGATATAAGATGATATTCCGCTCCAGCCGGCAGGGATGTTTAATATCTGCGACAGGTAATAACTATAGGGTTGCTGAAACCCCTGAGTAAGTATAATATCATCACTCTCAAATGTTGCGATGATGGTCTCGCCCAGGGTCCAGCTTAAAGAGACGTAATTGTTTTGGTAGTAGGCGCCGGCTGTGGCAACAACCTGTTGTGATGCTGCACCATTTGT
>Ga0070728_10001842_pt1 | contig 29154 bp, 30 predicted proteins | sample tdDd471_FD_66723 | JGI IMG/M metagenome (GOLD analysis project Ga0070728, IMG submission 66723) | Marine sediment microbial communities from the Atlantic coast under amendment with organic carbon and nitrate - tdDd47.1 | ecosystem: Environmental > Aquatic > Marine > Coastal > Sediment | place...
CCCCGGCTTCATGGTCGGCCCGGAGGCCGAGAAGACCGCCCTGGTCCGCCATGTCTGCCGGATGTTCGTGACCGGTGCCGCGCTGACGGTCCCGCTGTTCGCGGTGGTGCTGCGCAAGGGCTACGGGCTCGGCGCGATGGCGATGGTCGCCGGCGGCTTCAAGGAAGCGGCGCTGACGGTCTCCTGGCCGAGCGGCGAGTTCGGCGGCATGGGCCTGGAGGGCGCCGTCCACCTGGGCTACCGAAAGGAGCTGGAGGCGGCCGGCGGACCCGCCGAGAAGCAGGCGCTGTTCGACAGGCTGCTCGCCGACCTGTACGCCATGGGCAAGGCCGTCGCCTACTCGTCGGCCACCGAGATCGACGCGGTGATCGACCCGATGGAGACCCGCAGCCACATCATGCGGGCGGCCGGCGTCGTCCCGGTCCGCCGCGGCGCCGGGCGCCGCTTCGTGGATGCGTGGTAGAGGCTTGTCAGCGCCCGAACGATCGGTCCGGTTGACGAGCGTCGCCGAGGCGGTCTCGTTCGTTCTCCACGCCCTGAAGCGTGGCGACGCGGACCCCGCCTGCGAGGTCTCGAGCCGGCTGGTGCGCCTGGCTCCGCAGGCCGCCGCGGCCTGGGACGTGTTCGCCTGTGCCTTCGCCGACCGGGAGCCGGCAGTCGCCCGCGCCGCAGCGAAGCGGGCGCTGGTTCTCGACCCCACCCGCACCCTGGCCGCGCAGACCCTCGCCCTGCGCGAGGCGCAGATGGATCCGGAGCGGGCGGTCCGCCGCCTGGCGAAAGGCCTCGTCGCCCGACCGGCCGCGGCCACGCTGTGGATCCTGCTGACCCGGATTCTGTGGCCGCTGCCGATGAAGAGCCCCTTCGCCGTCCCCGAGCGCCGTGCCGTGCTTCTGGATCCGGCCAGTACCGACGGCTGGCTGGGTGCCGGACACTGGAGCCAGGCGACGGGAGATCGGAACACGGCTGTGCGGGCGTATCTGCGGGCCGGAATCCTGGCACCGGACTCCGCCCTGCCGCTGTACCACCTCGGGATAGCGGCACCGGACCGGATCCCCGACGACGTGGTCCGCGCGACTGCGGACCGCTTCGCCGCCGGTACGATGGACGGCTTCGCCGCCGAACTGGCGGCCTTCGCGCTCGCCAACCGCCATGACGCGATCGGCGACGAGGATGCGGCATTCGCCTGGCTGCAGACGGGCAACGCCGAACGTCGCAAGCGCGTGCCGCCCGAGATGGCCCTGAACCGGGCGGTCCTGCAACGGACCCTGCAAGCCGAAGTTCCACGCCGCCGGCCGACCGCGCCGGTCGGCGGTTCTGCGACGCCGATCTTCATCATCGGGCTCCCCGGGTCCGGCACCACGCTGGTCGAGAGCATGCTGTCCAGGCACCCCGAGGTTGCCGGCGGCGGCGAGCTGCCGTTCATCGACCGGCTGGCGAAATCGCTGGCCGGCTTCCCGACCGGCCATCTCGATCTCGACGACGACCGGCTCGACGAGCTGGCGGCCGGGTATCTCGCCTCGGTCGGGGAGATCGTCGACCTGTCGGGCCGCTTCTTCACCGACAAGATGCCGAACAACTACGCGCATGTCGGCCTGATCAGGCACCTGTTTCCGGCCGCCCCGATCGTCCACCTGTCGCGCGACCCGATGGCGGTCGGCTGGTCGCAGTTCCGGCGGCGGTTCGAGACCGGCCAGACCTATTCGAGCAGCCTCGAGGACATCGCCGAGTTCATCGCCATTCACGACCGCTACATGGCCCACTGGAACCGGCTCTGGCCCGGCGACGTGCTCGACGTCCGGTACGAGAGCCTGGTCGTCGATCCGGAGGCCGGGATCCGCCGGGTGCTCGACTACGTGGACCTGTCCTGGGATCCGGTCTGCCTGGACCATGCCCGCGCCGACCACCGTGTCGCCACGGCGAGCGCCACGGCCGTCCGCGGCGGTCTCGACAAGCGCAGGATCGAGGACTGGCGCCGCTACGCCCGGCACCTGGAGCCGCTTCGCCTGGCCCTGCTGAGGCACGGAGTCGCCGTCGGCGAATAGATCCCTGTCGGCGAATAATGCGTGCGCCGATCGCCGCGGCCCGCTGATATACGCCGACCGCACCCTCGCGACGCCTTCGCCCTCTGACCCGGAGCCCCCAATGGTCGCCCACACCCGCATCCGCCAGTTCAACACCGCCGACACCTACCCCGAGCAGAAGCTCGACAACGACCTCTGCCAGGTGGTGGTGGCGCGCGGCGCCATGGTGTTCGTGCGCGGCCAGGTCGGCCAGGACCTGGACAGCTCCGAGAGCGTGGCGGTCGGCGACGCCGCCGGCCAGGCCGAGCAGGCGATGGCCAACGTCGCCATGCTGCTGAAGGAGGCCGGCGCCGAGCTCGAGCACATCACCAAGATCACCATCTACCTGATCGACCCGCGCTACCGCGAGGCGGTGTACCGGGTCGTCGGCAAATGGCTGAAGGGCGTGTACCCGGTGTCGACCGGCATCGTGGTGTCGGCCCTGGCGCGCCCGGAATGGCTGGTCGAGATCGACGTGATCGCGGTGATCCCGGACTGAGGGAGAAGCCTTCGGGCGGCGGGGCGGACGGTGGGTCCCGGATCGGTCCGTCCGCTCGCGCGGCCGAACCGTCCGGGATGAGGTGGTTCGCGAGCCGTGCTTCTCAGTCCTCATCCCGGCCGGAGCGCAGCGTCGAGCCGGAACCCACGAAGCGACGGGCCCGTCAGCCCGTCTGCATCGGCAGCTCCGGGTCGGTCACCCATTCGCCCAGCGAGTTGTCGTACAGCGCTACGTTCCGGTGGCCGAGGCGGGTCAGCCAGAACGTCGTGACGCTGGCGGCGATGCCGCCGCCGCAGTACGGCACCACCCGCTCGGCCTCGAGCGCGCCGACCGCGCGCATCGCCGCCTCGATCTCGGCCGGCGGCAGGAAGGCGCCGGTGGCGGGATCCAGCAGGTCGCGCGTGGCGACGTTGACCGAGCCGGCGATCCGACCCGGCCGGCCGTAGTGGGTGCCGCCGGTCCCGGTGTGCTGTTCCGGGGTCAGGGCGTTGACCACGCAGTGCCCGGCCGCCAGCGCGTCCAGCACGCCCTCGCGGTCGACCACCAGGTGCGGGCGCGGCTTCGGGGTCAGGGTGGCGGCGGGGTGGCGCTCGACGCCGGTCTCGACCGGCCGGCCCTCGGCCTTCCACTTCTTCAGCCCGCCGTCCAGCACCGCGGCGTTGTCGTGGCCGGCGACCTGCAGCATCCACCAGAACCGGGTCGCCCATTGCGGAGTCTCGGCGGCGTACAGCACCACCGCGGTGTCGTCGCCGATGCCGTGGGCGCCGAACGCCTCGGCCAGCCGCTCCGGGCTCGGCATGGTGAAGCGGAACCGGCCGGACGAGTCGGAGAACTCGGGACCGGTGATGTCGAGGAAGCCGGCTCCCGGAATGTGGCTCGCCTCGTAGTTCGAGCGGCCGCTCTCGGGGCGCAGCGCGGTCTTCGGGTCCGGCACCAGGAAGCAGGTGGTGTCGAACACCCGCAGGCCGGGTGCGGCCAGGTTGTCGGCCAGCCAGTCGGTCGAGACCAGGCTGTCCGGAAGGTTGATCGGGCTTGATCCGGTCATGGCTGCGTGCTCCCCTTGCCGTTCCCCAAGGCGCCGGCCACCTCGATGGCACCGGCGCCGAGCATATCCGGAATCCATTGTATGCCGCCCGTCGCCCAATGGCGCGCCACCCTTGCGGCGGTACCGCCGAACGTCCAGGGAATGTTCTGGGTCGCCCTGTCCGGGCTGATCTTCTCGAGCTTCATGGCCCTGGTCCGATATGTGGGCGCCACCATGGACCCGATCCAGACCTCGTTCCTGCGATACGGGTTCGGGCTGCTGTTCCTGGTGCCGTTCTTCGTGAAGGTGCGCTGGGCCGACGTGGCGGCGGCGAACTGGAAGCTGCACACCCTGCGCGGCCTGATGCACGGCACCGGGGTGATGCTGTGGTTCTACGCGATGAGCCGGATCCCGCTGGCCGAGGTCACGGCCATCGGCTTCACCAACCCGGTGTTCGCCACCATCGGCGCCGCCGTGTTCCTGCGCGAGGTGATCCGCCTGCCGCGAATCACCGCGGTGATCGCCGGGCTGTTCGGGGCGCTGCTGATCGTGCGGCCGGGCTTCGCCGAGGTCGATCCCGGCGCCATCGCCATGCTGATCGCGGCCCCGATCTTCGCGTGCTCGGACCTGATCGCCAAGGTGCTGACCCGGCACGAGAGCGGGCCGGCCGTCGTGGCCTACCTGTCGGTGTTCGTGACCGCGGTCACCTTCGTGCCGGCGATGATGGTGTGGCGGGCGCCGACACCCGAGGAATGGCTGCTGACCATCGCCATCGCCGGGCTCGCCACGCTCGGCCACCTGGCGATGATGCAGGGCTTCAAGGTCGGCGAGATCTCGGCGGTGCAGACCGCCCGCTTCCTGCAGCTGCTGTGGTCGGCGCTGATCGGTTACGCGATGTTCGCCGAGACCCCCGGCCTGTACACCTGGATCGGCTCGGTCATCATCATCGCCAGCGCCCTGTTCATCGCCCACCGCGAGGCCAAGGCCCGGCAGACCGGGCGGCGCACCGTCGAGGCCGCCCAGACCACCCGGACCCCGCCGCACTGACCGCCGGCAACCGCGCCGGAACCGTCAGGCCCGCCCGGCCCGCCGCGCGGTGACCTCGAAGTCGGGCTCGCCCGGAACCTGGTCCGCTGCCGCGTCCTGCGGGCCGGTGAAGGTCCGCTCGGCGTCCTTCAGCTCAGTCATGATGTTGCGGCCGACCGGGCCGCCGTCGTCGTCGATGCGGTGGCGCAGCGCCGCCGACACGCCGTCCAGATGGGCGCGCAGGAAGTCGACCAGCTTCGGCCCCGGCCGGTGCCTGCCGGCACTGTAGCGCGCCAGCGAGCCGGTGATCGCCGACAGCAGCAGCAGGCCGCGCCGCGACGACAGCCGGTAGGACTGCACGGCCTGGCCGTTGAGCTGCGCCAGCGCCCGCGGCGCCAGGCTGGCCTGAAGCTGGCGCCAGGTGTCGCCCATGGCGTTGGCCTGGCGGGCCAGCACGCCCAGGCCCTCGCGCTTCTTGACCACGATGTGCGCCGCCGCCGGGGCCACGGTGCCGCGGGTCAGTCCGTTGCGCAGCCGGATGGCGGACGACACCTGGCCGTTGCCGGCCGGGAACCGCTTGAACCGGAAGGCCACGGTCTCGGGCGCGATGTCGTACAGCGCTGCGGTCGAGGCGATCGACTGCTCGCCATGGTCGACCGCCCGGCGATCTGCCGGCGGGCGCTCGCCGGCACGCCGGCGTTCCGGGCCGACATAGGCGCCGGTGACCAGGAAATCCGCGCGGTCGAGCGGCCAGCGCTGCACCGCCGCGGCGATCGCCGGCAGGCTGAACGGGCGGCTGAGGGTGAACACGCAACCGGCCTGGGTCGCCCGTCGGACATCGGCCGCGGTGATGTCGGTCCCGATCAGCGCCAGCGCCAGGCCGGGATAGAGGCTGTCGGGGTGTCGCCGCACGTAGTTGAACAGCGACGGCGCCGGCCCCGGCGCGACCTCGCGGTCGACCAGGACCAGGGTGAACGGGTGCCCCGGCTCGGCCAGCCGCTCCATGGCCTCGTCCGAGCTCGCGACCCATTCGACTGCGTCGTCCGGCAGCCATGGTGCGCCTTCGCGAAGTCGGAACAGGTCGTCGTGCTGGCCGCTGGCGACCAGGATTCGCTCCTGCGGTCGTGAAAGGTTCATCGGCTCTCCCCCGTTGCTGATGGGCAACGGAGTCCGGGTAGCAACCGGCGTGCCGGACCGGGGCTTAACCAATGAGAGTCTTGCTCTGTGGGGAATCTCGGGCCGGGTTGTACACAATCCGGCCGGCGCCACGCCGGCCATTAACCGTGGGGCGGGACGATTCTGCCTAGCAATCGCTGCCGGCGCTTGCGATCAGGCGTTGCAAGGCGTCGACCAGGACGCGGCTCTCGGCCACGCCCATCGCCTGCTCCAGCATGGCCTGGTGCCTGCGGGCGTCGCCGATCAGTTCGTCGACCAGGGATTCGCCGGCCGGAGTCAGCCGGACGAACACCCGGCGGCGGTCGCCGGTGTCGGTCATCCGCACCACCAGCCCCTGGGCCTGCATCCGGTCGACGGTCTTGGTGATGGTCGGCTGGTTGGCCAGGCAGCGGGCCGCCAGCTCACCGACGGTGACGCCGGCCGTCCCCTTCAGCACCGCCAGGATCCGCCACACCGGGATCTGGACGCCGCGTTCCTTGACCCGGCTGTGGAACTCGGCGCTGGCGATGCTGGAGGCGCGCGCCAGCAGGTACAGCAGGTAGCCGTCGACGAAGCGCCCGGACCCGCCGTCGCGTCCGGATGGGCCGGGTTCAGCCGCGTTGGGCCGGGGTGCTGTAGCGTCCCGCATGGTAGATCAGCGGCTCCCTGTCGGCATGGCGGAAACGGGCGACCCGGCCGAGAAAGATGACGTGGTCGCCGCCCTCGATCCGGCTGTCGGTGGCGCATTCGAAACTGGCGACGGCGCCGGCCAGCACCGGCACGCCGGCGGTGCCGGCCTCCCAGTCGACGCCGGCGAAGCGGTCGTCGACCGGCCGCGCGAACCGATCGGACAGGTCGCGCTGGTCGGCCGCCAGCACGTTGACCGCGAAATGCCCGGCGTCGAGGAAGGTATGGAGGTTCACCGACCGCCGCGCCAGGCTCCACAGCACCATCGGCGGGTCGAGCGAGACCGAGTTGAACGAGTTGGCGGTCAGCCCGACCGGCAGCCCGTCGGCGTCGAGCGTGGTGACGATCGTCACCCCGGTCGCGAACCGCCCGAGGGCGTCGCGGAAACCCCGGCTATCCGACGGATGGGCAGCGGTGGCCATTCCCTCCACCAATCGTTCAGACCTCAAATTATGCCTTTTCATGAAATAACAGTCGTTGCTAGGCTTCGCCAGTTGTTTCGGCGGCCGGCCCTCGCGGCGCGTCGCCAACGGGGGAGATACGGCCATGCTCGCCGACCGGATCGAGGCCAAGTGGATCGACGCCTTCGCCCGGGTGTTCGAGCTCTGCAAGGTCGCCCCGGGCGAGACCGTGGCCCTGCTGTCCGAGACCCAGTCGCGCGCCCTCAACGTTCATATCGCCGAGCTGGCGCTGCAGCGGCTCGGCGCCCGCCCGTTCCATGTCGTGGTCCCGACCCCGCCGCAGGACGCACCGGTGCCGGTGCGCTCGACCGGCGCCTCGGCGGCGCTCGGCGGCCAGGCCGCGGCGATCCAGGCGCTGAAGGCGTCGGGGCTGGTGGTCGACCTGACGGTCGAGGGCCTGCTGCACGCCCCGGAGCTGCCGCAGGTGCTGGCCGACGGCGCCCGCATGCTGATGATCTCGAACGAGCACCCGGACGCGCTCGAGCGGCTGGTCCCGGCCGCGGGCGACGACACCAGGGTGAAGGACGCGGTCAAGCGGGTGCGCGCCGCCGCCACCATGACCGTGACCTCGGCCGCCGGCACCGACCTGACGGTCGACATGCGCGAGGCCTCGACGGTCGGGGTCTGGGGCTGGTGCGACCGGCCGCGCACGGTGGCGCACTGGCCGGCCGGGATCGTCGTCAGCTTCCCGCGCGCCGGCTCGGTGAACGGCCGGCTGGTGCTGGACGCCGGCGACGTCAACCTGACCTTCAAGCGCTACCTGGAAAGCCCGGTCACCCTGACCCTGGTCGACGACTACGTCACCGCGATCGAGGGCTCCGGCACAGACGCCGAGCTGATGCGGCGCTACTTCGCCGCCTGGGGCGACCGTAACGCCTACGCCACCAGCCATGTCGGCTTCGGCATGAACCCCGGTGCCCGCTACGAGGCGCTGACCATGTACGACCAGCGCGACACCAACGGCACCGAGCTGCGCGCCTACGCCGGCAACTTCCTGTACTCGACCGGCGCCAACGAGTTCGCCAAGCGCTACACCAAGGGCCATTTCGACCTGCCGGTGCGCGGTTGCACGATCGAGCTGGACGGCACCCCGGTGGTGGTCGACGGCGAGCTGGTGGAGGATCTGCGGTGATGGCCACCGGCATCGACGCCGGAGCGTCGGGTGGGTCCCGGATGCGTGCCGCCTTCGGCGTCCCGCTCCGGGATGACGTCAGGTCAGGAAGCCGGGCCGCCCTCTCTTTTGACGTCATCCCGGACGGACGCGCCGCCCTCGGCGCAACCGAGCCGGAACCCACGCAGCGACGGGCACCCACCGCTCCCTCTTCCTTCGGAGGCTCCCGATGACCGTCACCACCCTCCGCCGCGGCCCGGCCGGCGGCCGCACCCTGGTCCTGATGCACGGCATCGGCGGCGGCGCCGAGACCTTCGCGCCGCAGCTCGAGCAGCTGTCCGACAGCTTCGACACGGTGGCCTGGAACATGCCCGGCTACGGCGGCAGCCCGCTCGAGGGCGAAATGACCTTCGCCGGCCTCGCTGACGCCCTGGCCGGGCTGCTGGACGAGCTCGGCGCCGACCAGGCCGACCTGCTCGGCCATTCGATCGGCGGCATGGTGGCGCAGGAATTCGTGGCGACCCGTCCCGACCGGGTGCGCAGCCTGATCCTGTCCGGCACCACGGCCGCCTTCGGCAGCAAGGACGGCAGCTTCCAGGAGAAGTTCGTCAACGACCGGCTGGCGCCGCTCGACGCCGGCCAGACCATGGCCGACCTCGCCGCGGTGGCGGCGGCGAGGCTGGTCGGGCCGGCCGCCGATCCGGCGGCGGGGCCGGCGATCCGGGCGGCGATGGCGGCGGTGCCGCCGGATGCGTACCGGGCGGCGATCCGGTGCCTCGCCAGCTTCGACCGGTTCGCCGACATGGCGGCGATCGCGGTCCCGACCCTGCTGATCGCCGGCGAGGTCGACCGGAACGCCCCGGCCCGGACCATGGAAAGCATGAGCCGCAGGATCGCCGGCGCCGGCTATGCCTGCCTGCCGGCCACCGGCCACATGGCGCCGCTGGAGCAGCCGGCGGCGTTCAACGCCCTGGTCCGCGAGTTCCTGGCCGGCGTGCCGGCGTGAGCAAGCGGCAACCTGGAAGCGCCCGTCGCTCCATGGGTCCCGGCTCTCCGCGGCTTCGCCGCTGCGGCCGGGATGAGGCAAAGGGAACTGCTCCATCTGCCCTCATCCCGGGCGGCGCGCAGCGACGACCCGGGACCCACGAAGCGACGAGCCGATGACGTTTCTGGAGACACCCGATGGACACCCTTGATCTCTCCCGCGTCGAGGCCGACGCGCCGATCTTCGATCCCGACGCGTTCCGGCTGACCGGCAAGGAGGCCGAGCTGACCGCGCTCGCCCGCAAGCTCGGCAAGGAGCGGTTCGCCGGCCGCGCCGCCGAGGTCGACCGCGACGCCCGGTTCCCGACCGAGAACTACCGCGACATGCACACCGCCGGCCTGCTGGGGATCTGCGTGCCGGAGGCCGACGGCGGCCGCGGCGCCGACTTCCGGGCCTACATGCTGACCGCCGCCGAGATCGGCCGGTACTGCGGGGCGACCGCGCTGACCTGGAACATGCACGTCTGCTCGTGCCTGTGGACCGGGCCGCTGTCCGAGGATCTGGAGATGCCCGAGGAGGTCCGCGCCGTCCACCGCGAGCGCCGGGCCGTCCACTACCGCCGGATCCTCGACGACGGCGCGATCTACGCCCAGCCGTTCTCCGAAGGCGGGGCGGCAGCGGCCGGCGTGGTGCCGTTCTCGACCAGTGCGAAGCGGGTCGACGGCGGCTGGCGGATCAACGGCAAGAAGATCTTCGCCTCGCTGTCCGGCCACGCCGACTACTACGGCGTGCTGTGCGGCGAGCTGAAGGAGGGCGAGCGGCCGTCGCGGCGCGACACCATGTACATCGCGGTGCCGGCGACCGCCGAGGGCGTGAAGGTGGTCGGCGACTGGGACCCGCTCGGCATGCGCGGCACGGTCTCGCGCACCCTGCTGCTGGAGAACGTGTTCGTCCCGGACGACGCCCAGCTGATGCCGCGCGGCGTCTACTACCAGGCCGCGACCCGCTGGCCGCACATGTTCATGACCCTGTCGCCGACCTACATGGGCATCGCCCAGGCGGCCTACGACTTCACGGTCGCCTACCTGCGCGGCGAGGTGCCGGGTCTGCCGCCGGTCAGGCGACGGATGTACCCGACCAAGCAGCTCGGCGTCGCCCAGATGCGGCTGATGCTGGAGCAGACCAAGGCGCTGTGGTTCCAGGCCGTCACCGAGGCCTGCGCCGACCCCAGCAAGGACCAGGTGCTGCGGGCCTACATGGCGCAGTACACGGTGATGGAGAACGCCAACGAGATCTGCCAGCTGGCGATCCGCACCTGCGGCGGCCAGTCGATGCTGAAGTCGCTGCCGCTGGAGCGGCTGTACCGCGACAGCCGCTGCGGCTCGCTGATGCTGCCGTGGACGGCGGAGATCTGCCTCGACCGGGTCGGCCGCGAGGCGCTCTACGAAGCCGGCGAGACGGACGAGTGATGTCGATTGCGACCTGGATCGACCGCCACGCCCAAGAGCGGCCGTCGGCGCCTGCCATCCGCTTCGGCGACGAGGCGCTGGACTACGGCCGCCTGTCGGCGCTGATCGACGGCACCGCCGCGTGGCTGCGCGACGCCCACGGGGTCGGTCCCGGCGACCGGGTCGCGTGGCTCGGCTACAACGCGCCCGACATGCTGGCCCTGCTGTTCGCAGCCGCCCGGCTCGGCGCCATCCTGGTGCCGCTGAACTGGCGGCTGGCGCCGCCGGAGCTGCGCTACGTCATGCTGGACTGCGGACCGAAGCTGCTGGTGGTCCAGCCGGCCTTCGCCGACAACGCCGAGGCGATCCTGCACGACCCCGCGACCTGCGAGGTGCACGTCAGCGACCCGGCGACCGGCGGGCTGGCCAGAGTCGCGACGGGCGGTAGTGTCGAAGATGCCGGCAGCGACGACGACCCGCTGCTGATCGTCTACACCTCCGGCACCACCGGCCGGCCGAAGGGCGCGGTGCTGACCCAGGGCGCGATCGCCGCCAACGCGGTGAACGCCCGGGCGATGCATGCCATGACCGCGAACGACCACGTGCTGACGGTGCTGCCGATGTTCCACGTCGGCGGCCTGAACATCCAGACCACGCCGGTGCTGCAGGCCGGCGGCACGGTCACGCTGCACGAGAAGTTCGATCCCGGCGCCGCCCTGGCCGCCGTCGAGGCCCTGCGGCCGAGCCTGACGGTGCTGGTGCCGGCGACCCTGAAGGCGATGACCGAGCACCCGGGCTGGCGGGAGACCGACCTGTCGTCGCTGCGGGCGGTGGCGACCGGGTCGTCGGACGTGCCGATTGACCTGATGACGCCGTTCATCGAGCGCGGCGTGCCGGTGATCCAGGTGTACGGCGCCACCGAGACCGCGCCGGTCGCGATCTTCCAGACCGTCGAGGACCCGGCCGACGAACTCGGCTCGATCGGCCGGCCGGCCCCCGGCTGCGCGGTCCGGCTGGTCGACGGCGACGGCCGGGAGGTTCCGACGGGCAGCGTCGGCGAGATCGAGGTCAAGGGCGACACCGTCGCGATCGGCTACTGGGACGACGACGCGGCGACCGCCGCGGCGTTCCGCGACGGCTGGTTCCGCACCGGCGACCTGGCGCTGGCCGACGGCAACGGCGCCTACTGGTTCCGCGACCGCATCAAGAACGTGATCATCTCCGGCGGGGAGAACGTCTACCCGGCCGAGCTGGAACGCGTGCTGCGCACCCTGGACGGGGTGGCCGAGGCGGCGGTCGTCGGCCGGCCGGACCCGCGCTGGGGCGAGGTGCCGGTGGCGGTCGTCGTCGCCGCGCCGGGCGCCGGCATCGACCGCGAGTCGGTGCTGGCCGGCTTCCAGGGACGGCTTGCCCGCTTCAAGCATCCCAAGGATGTTGTGTTCGTCGGCGAGTTGCCGCGCAATGCGCTCGGCAAGGTCAGGGTCGAGCTGGTCAAGACCATGGCCACCGCCACGTCGGCCTCCACCGCGCCCGCCGGCTCCGCGCCCGGCGAGCCGGAGCAACAGCGCGCGGAGCAGGGATCGCGGTAGGCTTCAGCTAGAACAGAGGGGATCACGTCATGCGTCGCTTGTTTGCCGGTGTCTTCGCCGCCGGCCTCGGTATCGCGGTATCGCTCGGCCTGGCGGCCGGCGCCCACGCCGAAACCACCCTGCGGGTCTCCAACTGGCTGCCGCCGTCGCACCCGATCGTGCGCGACATCCTCAAGCCCTGGGGCCAGCAGGTCGAGGCGGCGACCAAGGGCCGCGTGAAGGTCGAGATCATGGCGGCGCCGATCGGCAAGCCGCCGGCGCAGTTCGACCTCATCAAGAACGGCGCCGCCGACGTCGGCTACGGCGTGCACGGCTACACGCCCGGCCGGTTCAAGCTGACCCCGGTCGCCGAGCTGCCGTTCCTCGCGGACTCCTCCGAGGCGCTGTCGGTGGCGTACTGGAAGCTGTACGCCTCGACCCTGGCGAAGGCCGACGAGCATGCCGGCGTCCACCTGCTGACCGTGTTCACCCACGGCCCGGGCATGATCTTCACCAGCAAGACCGCCGTGACCAGCATCGCCGACACCGAGGGGCTGAAGATGCGGATCGGCGGCGGCGTGGTCGCCGAGGTCGCCAAGCGCCTCGGCATGGTCGGTGTCCAGGCGCCGTCGCCGAAGGTCTACGAGATCCTGTCGAACGGGGTCGCCGACGGCATCCTGTTCCCGGCCGAGTCGGTGCCGTTCTTCAAGATCGACAAGATCGTGCGGCACGGCACCTCGGTGCCGGGCGGGCTCTACAACACCTCGTTCTTCGTGATCATGAACCAGGACACCTGGGGCAAGCTGTCGGCCGAGGACAAGGCCGCCATCGACGGCGTCTCCGGCGTGGCGATGGCCCGGCTGGCCGGCAAGGCCTGGGACGCGGCCGATGCCGCCGGCATGAAGACCATGACCGCCGAGGGCGTGAGCTTCGTGACCGCCGACAAGGCGTTCACCGACGCCCTGCACGCCAAGCTGGCCGGGGTCGAGAACGGCTTCCTGGCGGCCGCCAAGGACGCCGGGATCGACGGCGAGGCGGCGATCGCCCAGCTCAAGGCCGACGTCGCCGCGGCCGGCAAGTGACCGACGGCAACGGCGGGCGCTCCGGGCTGCCGGGACGCCCGCCGATCGCTCTGGCCGGGGCCGGCCGGCTGGTCGCCGACGCGCTCAAGCTGGTCGCCTCGGTGCTGCTGTTCGCGATGATGCTGGTCACCTTCGTGGACGTCGTCGGCCGCTACCTGTTCGCGCACCCGCTGCCGGGAGCGTTCGAGCTGACCCAGGTGCTGCTCGGCCTGATCGTGTTCGCCGGCCTGCCGATCGTCACCTGGCGCAGCGAGCACGTCACCGTCGACCTGGTCACCACCCGCCTTCCGACGCTGCCGCGTCGGCTGCTGGCCCGCGTCGCCACCCTGACCACCGCGCTGGTGCTGGCGATGCTGGCCTGGCGGCTGTCGAGCACGGCCTCCGACCTGCTCGGCTACGGCGACGCCACCGTGTTCCTCGGCATCCCGCTCGGCCCGGTGGCCGGCGCCATGGCGGCGCTGGCCGCGGTCGCCGGGTTGGCCGCCGTGGTGCGGGTGGTGCGGCCGTGAGGGGGTTGTGCCGGCTGCCCGTCGCGTCGTGGGTTCCGGATCGGACGCGCTCGCGCGCAGCCGTCCGGAATGACGAAAAAAGAGGCTGGGCACCGTCTCGGCATCGCTCCCTTCCATGTCGTCATTCCGGACAAGCGAAGCGCGATCCGGAACCCACCCGCCGCTCCCTCCTCGAAGGCTCGCTCTGATGGAAACCTGGCTTCCCGGCCTCGCGGTGCTGCTGGTGGTGATGCTGGCCGGCGTGCCGATCGCCATGGCGATGGCGCTGGTCGGGGCGGCCGGACTGACCCTGGTGCTCGGCTTTGTGCCGGCGATGGCGATCGTCGGCCAGACCGCGTTCGACACCGGGCTGTCGTACTCGCTGTCGGTGGTGCCGTTGTTCATCCTGATGGGCAACCTGGTCAACCGCGCCGGGCTGTCGGACGAGCTGTACGCCGCCTGCAACGCCTGGCTGGGGCACCGGCCGGGCGGACTGGCGCTGGCGACCGCCGTCGCCTGCGGCGGGCTGTCGGCGGTGTGCGGGTCGTCGCTGGCGACCGCCGCCACCATGGGCAAGGTGGCGCTGCCGCAGATGCGCCGGTACCGCTACGACGACGCGCTGGCGACCGGGGTGATCGCCGCCGGCGGCACGCTCGGCATCCTCATTCCCCCGAGCGTGATCCTGGTGCTGTACGGGGTCGCCACCCAGACCGACATCGGCAAGCTGTTCATCGCCGGCATCGTGCCGGGCATCCTCGGCATCCTCGGCTACATGGCGGCGGTCCGCGTGGTGTGCTGGCGACGGCCGGAGGCCGGGCCGCGCGGCGAGCGGTTGCCGATGACGGAACGGCTGCGCGCCTCGAAGGGCGTGGCCGGCATCCTCGGGCTGTTCGTGCTGGTGATCGGCGGCATCTATCTCGGCGTCTTCACCGCCACCGAGGCCGCCGGCATCGGCGCCACCGGGGCGTTCGCGATCGCCCTGTTCCGCCGCCGGCTGTCCTGGCGCGACCTGCTGGAAACCCTGTCGGAGACCGCCGCCACCACCACCATGATGTTCATGGTGCTGATCGGCGCGCTGATCTTCTCGAACTTCGTGAACGTCGCCGGCATGCCGGACGCGCTCGACGCGCTGGTGCGGGCCAGCGACCTGTCGCCCGGCGCGATCCTGGCGATCGTCCTGCTGATGTACCTGGCCCTCGGCATGGTGCTGGAGAGCCTGTCGATGGTGCTGCTGACCGTGCCGATCCTGGCGCCGCTGATGGCCGGGCTCGGCTTCGACCTGATCTGGTTCGGCATCCTGGTGGTGGTGGTGACCGAGATCAGCCTGATCACCCCGCCGGTCGGGCTGAACGTGTTCGTGCTGAAGACCGTGCTGCCCGACGTGCCGATCGGGACCATTTTCCGGGGCATCGTGCCGTTCCTGATCGCCGACGTGTTCCGGCTCGCGCTGATCGCGCTGGTGCCGGCCGTGGTGCTGTTCCTGCCGTCGCTGATGTGACAGTTGCCTAAGGTATTCGGGCTTTTTTTGCCCCAGGCCATGATCGTATCGGTAGAATGATCCGGGCCGAACTGGAAGCCGGGGGGCCGAGCTCATGAAACGACGCGATTTTCTCCTGGGCAGCGCCGCCACCTTCGTGGCGATGCCCGCCGCCGCCCACATGGCGCACAACACCGGCGGCATGCCGATGACGGCGACCGGCAACCTCGAGCTGCTGGAAGGCATGCCGCTGGAGGACATGCCGCGCCTCGCCAACACCGCGACCGCGCCGGGCCTGTTCGAGGCGCAGGTGCTGGCCGGCCCGTCGACGGTGCGCTACGTGCCCGACCTCGAGACGCCGGTGCTGGCCTACAACGGCAGCTGCCCCGGCCCGATCATCGAGGCGACCGAGGGCGACCGGGTCCGCATCACCTTCCGGAACGAGATCCCGGGGCAGGACTCCACCATCCACTGGCATGGCATGCGGGTCCCGCCCGACCAGGACGGCAACCCGCAGGACGCGGTGCCGACCGGCAGCGGGCGGGTCTACGAGTTCACCCTGCCCGAGGACAGCGCCGGCCCGTACTGGTACCACCCGCACCCGCACGACCTGACCGCCGAGCAATTCTACCGCGGCCTCAACGGCGTCTTCCTGGTCAAGCCGAAGGTCGACCCGATCCCGCCGGAATACGGCGACACGCTGCTGTTCTTCACCGACCTGCGGCTGGCCGGGGACGGCACCATGCCGGAGTCGACCCCGATCGACCTGATGAACGGAAGGGTCGGCGACCACGTCCTGGTGAATGGCCAGAAGAACCCGCTGATGATCCTGCCGCAGGGCACCAGGCGGCGGTTCCGGCTGTTCAACGCCATGAACGGCCGCTACCTGCGGCTGACCTTCGGCGAGGCGGCGATGACCATCGTCGGCACCGACGGCGGGCTGATCGAGGCGCCGGTGCCGGGGGTGTCGGAGGTGCTGCTGTCGCCCGCCGAGCGCATCGAGGTGGTCGTCGACTTCGGCGAGCCCGGCACTCGGACCCTGAAGACCCTGCCCTACGACCGCGGCTGGATGGGGCCGGGGGTCCCGGACGACGGCGACATGACGCTGTTGACCGTCGAAGTCACGGAGTCCGACAAGCCGGTCGAGATGCCGCCGCTGCCGGCGACGCTGCGCCGGATCGAGCCGCTCGGCGAGCCGGTGGTGACCCGGCGCTTCGAGCTCGGCGAGGTGATGGGCCACATGCACCACGCCGCCACCGCCGAAGCGGACAAGACCATGACCGGCAAGGCCAAGACCGATAAGGGCATGGCCGGGATGCAGGGCATGGCGGGCGGTCACGACCACAGCACCCACGACCATGGAACCATGGCCGGATCGGCCCAGGGTCACGCCATGGCGGCCGCGAGCGAGGCCAAGGCGATGGCCGGCATGGGCCAGACCGGCATGGCGCACGACCACGGCACGATGGCCGGATCGGCCCAGGGCCACGCCATGGCGGCCGCGAGCGAGGCCAAGGCGATGGCCGGCATGGGCCACGACCACGGAGCCGTGACCGACGCCGGCCACGGCCACATAACGCCGGGCGAAGGGCACGAGCACGGTTCCGCCGCCGGCATGGGGATGGCGTTCCTGATAAACGGCAAGATCTTCGACATGGACCGCGTCGACATCCAGCCGAAGGTCGGCGACGTGGAGCTGTGGGAGGTGTTCAACCCGACCGACATGGACCACCCGTTCCATGTCCACGGCACCCAGTTCCAGATCGTCGAGATCGAGGGTCCGGGCGGCGCGAAGACCAAGCCGCCGTATCGCGCGTGGAAGGACATGGTCAACATCCGCTCCGGCGAGACCGCGCGCTTCCTGATCCGCCAGGACACGCCTGGGCTGCGGCTCTACCACTGCCACATCCTCGAGCACGCCAGGCTCGGCATGATGGCCAATGCCGAGGTGATCGCGGCCGGCTGACCGGGTCGGTCCCCAGCGACCGCCGATGTCCTCGGTGGGTCGATAATCATCGATTTAGTCGAATGATTTATTCGATATAATCGTCTGGACCGATGTAGATCGGCATGTGAGACGGATGTCCCCGCCGCTGGAGACATCCCATGAGCGCCCTGACTTCCGACCATGAGCAATCCACACCGCATGTCGCCGCCCGCGGTCCCGGAGCTTCCCGGCCTCGAGCCCTCGCGGCCGGCCTGCAGGCGATCCTGCCCGGGCTGGTCCTGACCGTGGGCATCGCCGTCGCCGCGCTGGCGTTGCACCGGCTGCCGGGGCTGGCCGCCGTCAGCCCGATGATCCTGGCGATCGTGATCGGCATGGCGGTGCACAACGTCGTCGGCACGCCGCAACGCGCCCGGCCCGGCATCGTCTTCGCCCTGCGGCGGATCCTCCGGTTCGCCATCGTCCTGCTCGGCCTGCAACTGACGGCATCCCAGGTCGCGGCGGTCGGCGCGACCGGCCTGGCGGTGATCGCCGCGACGCTGGTCGCGACCTTCGTCTTCACGGTCCGACTCGGCCGCGCGCTCGGCGTCGACCGCAAGCTCGCCGAGCTGATCGCCGCCGGGACCTCGATCTGCGGCGCCTCGGCGGTGATCGCCACCAACACGGTGACCGAGGCGCACGACGAGGACGTCGCCTACGCGGTGGCGTGCGTCACGGTGTTCGGCTCGATCGCCATGGTCGCCTACCCCCTGCTCCCGGAGGTCCTCGGCCTCACCGGCCACGCCTACGGGCTGTGGGCCGGGGCGTCGATCCACGAGATCGCCCAGGTGGTGGCCGCCGCCTACCAGGAAGGCCGGCAGGCCGGCGACTTCGCGACCGTCGCCAAGCTGTCGCGGGTGCTGATGCTGGCCCCGGTCGTGCTGTCGCTGGGGCTGCTGGTCCGCCGCCGCGACCGCGGCACCGGGAGCGGGAGCGGGAAGCCCGGGAGCGGCCCGCGGGTGCCGGTGCCTTGGTTCGTGATCGGCTTCGTCGCCCTGGTCGGGGTCAACAGCGTGGTCGCGATCCCCGACGCGGCCGCCACCGGCATCGCCGGCGCCACCAGCTTCCTGCTGGCCACGGCGCTGGCGGCGATGGGGCTGGAGACCGACATCGGCAAGCTCCGCGCCAAGGGCCTGCGACCGCTGCTGCTTGGCCTCGCGGCGTTCCTGTTCGTGGCGACGTTCAGCCTGACCCTGGTGATGGCAACCTCCTAGACGGACGGAACGATGACCCTGGAGCAGCTTCGGATCTTCGTGGCGGTGGCCGAGCACGAGCACGTCACCCGGGCGGCCGCCGAGCTCAACATGTCGCAGTCCGCGGTCAGCGCGGCCGTCGCCGCCCTCGAGGGCCGGCACGCCACCCGGCTGTTCGACCGGGTCGGCCGGCGCATCGCGCTGACCCGCGACGGCCAGGCGTTCCTGGTCGAGGCCCGGGCGGTACTGGCGCGCGCCGCCGAGGCCGAGACGGTGCTGGCCGACCTTGCCGGGCTGAAGCGCGGCAGCCTCTCGATCGCCGCCAGCCAGACCGTCGGGAACTACTGGCTGCCGCCGATCCTGGCCGCCTACCGGACCGGCCATCCCGGCGTCGCGGTCAGCCTGGCCATCGGCAACACCACCACCGTGTCGGCGATGGTCCGCGACGGCGCCGTCGACGTCGGCTTCGTCGAGGACGTCGTCGACGACCCGGCGCTGGCGGTGGTGCCGGTCGCCGCCGACGACCTGGTCCTGGTGGTCCCGCCCGACCTCTCGCCGAACCGGGCGCCGGCCGCCGCGGCTCTCGCCGGGCTTCCCTGGGTGTTCCGGGAACCCGGCTCGGGCACCAGGGCGATCGCCGAAGCCGCACTCCGGGCGCTCGGCCTCGACGTCCACCGGCTCGACGTCGTGCTCGACCTGCCGTCGAACGAAGCGGTCCGCTCGGCGGTCGAGGGCGGGGCCGGGGCGGCGGTCCTGTCGTCGCTGGTGGTGGCCGGAGCGCTTCAGGCCGGAACGCTGGTCGCCCTCGACCTGCCCCTGCCGGCCCGGCAGTTCGCGTCGATCCGGCACCGGGAGCGGCACGCGACCCGGGCCGAGCGCGCCCTGCACGACCTGATCGCGCGGCGATCGCGGGCCGGCTGACGCGATCCTCCGGCGACCGCCCGAAGTCCGGGCTTCAGGGTCGCGCAAGGTCGGCGGCGCAGGGTCGGTGCCGGGCAGAACGTTCTCCGCGAACCGATCGGGTTCCGGGGCGTTCTACCCGAGCCGCAATCGCTCCGGACTCCGGCCCGTCATGCCGATGCTTCGCCCGCTCCCGGTCGCCGCCCTCGTCGGGATCGCCTCGGCGATCGCGACCCCGTCGGTCGCCGAGGCCGCGGTCACCTATGTCGTCCGCGAGCCGATCGCCCGGATCCTGGAGAAGACCGCCGACGATTTCGGGTTGTGCCAGCGGCGCGGCCTGTCGACCAACGCACTTGTCCTGTTCATCCCGACCGACACCCAGAGCGTCGCGGTCTACTGGGAGCCGAAGACCGACCGTTTCGTGGAGTATCCGGGCAGCTCGGCCTGCACCGTCTGGAAGCGACGGCGTTGATCCCGGCCAGCGGTTCACTCGAGTTTTGCTGCACCTGCTAACGGTTTCTTCATCGCTGCAAGGTAGAAGCCCGCCATCCCGTCGATCCCTCTCGGACAGCGACCGAATGGACACCCGGATTCCCGCGATCCGTCAGCATGCCCGTCTGCGTCTTCGGGCGGCCGCCGCCGGCCTCGTCGCGATGCTGGCGATCGCCTGCGCGCTGGCCGCCGGTCCCGCCGCGGCGGACACCAAGTACGTCGTCGACGACGCGATCGACCGGGTCCTGGTCCGGACGACCGACGACCAGGGGCTGTGCCGGCGCCACGGCATGTCGATGGACCCGCTGGTGCTGTTCCTCCCGAAAAGCAGGCCCGGGCTGTCGGCCCACTGGCATGCGCCGTCCGACCGCTTCGTGCAGTATCCCGGCACCTCGGCCTGCGTCGTCTGGAAGCGCCGCTGACGGCCGTGCCGATCTGCTAGCGCCAATCCGTCAGCGCCGGGCCTCGGTCGCCATCCGGACCGCCAGGGCCGCGAGCACCGTTCCCATCAGCCAGCGCTGCACCGCCAGCCAGGTCGGGCGCCTGGCCAGGAACGCTGCGATCGACCCGGCGGCCAGCGCGATCAGCGCGTTCACCGTCACGCTGATGACGATCTGGGCGCTGCCGAGCGCCAGCGACTGGGCCAGCACGCTGCCCTTCGCCGGGTCGACGAACTGCGGCAGCAGCGACAGGTACAGCACCGCGATCTTCGGGTTCAGCAGGTTGGTGACCAACCCCATCAGGAACAGCCGGCGGAGCCCGTCGCGCGGCAGGTCGCGGACCTGGAACGGCGAGCGTCCGCCCGGCCGCACCGCCTGCCAGGCCAGGTAAAGCAAGTATCCGGCACCGGCCAGGCGCAGGGCGTCGTAGGCGTACGGCACCGCCAGCACGATGGCGGTAATGCCGAACGCCGCGCAGAGCATGTAGACCACGAAGCCGAGCGCCACTCCGCCGAGCGACACCAGCCCGGCCGCCGGGCCCTGGCAGATCGAGCGCGAGATCAGGTAGACCATGTTCGGGCCCGGCGTGAGCACCATGCCGAGCGCGATCAGGCCGAAGGCGGCGGCGGTCGGAAGATCGGTCATCGGTATTTCCTCAACGGGCGAAGCGCTTGGCCCCGGTGACGCACATCACGACCGCGCCGGTCGCCGCCAGCAGCGGCCAGCCGACGGTCTCGCCCAGCACCAGGGCGGCGAGCGCGAAGCCGAGGAACGGCTGCAGGAGCTGCAGCTGGCCGACCGCGGCGATGCCGCCGAGCGCCAGGCCACGGTACCAGAACACGAAGCCGATCAGCATGCTGAACAGGCCGACATAGCCGAGCGCCAGCCAGCCGGGCAGGCCGACGCCGTCGAACGTGTCCGGCCGGGTCAGCAGGGCCGCCGGCAGCATGGCGGGGAGCGACAGCAGCAGCGCCCAGCAGATCACCTGCCAGCCGCCGAGCCGTCGCGACAGCCGGCCGCCCTCGGCATAGCCGAGCCCGACCACCAGGATCGCCAGCAGCATCAGCCCGTCGCCGATCAGCGAGGCCTCGGCCCCGCCGCGCAGGGCATAGGCCGCGACGATCGTCGAGCCGAGCACCGAGAACGCCCAGAACGCCGGCCGCGGCCGCTCGCCGCCGCGGATCGCGCCGAACAGCGCGGTGGCGACCGGGGTCAGGCCGATGAACACGATGGCGTGGGCCGAGGTCACGTGCTTCAGCGCCAGCGCGGTCAGCAACGGGAAGCCGACCACCACGCCGAGCGACACGATCACCAGCGAGGCGAGGTCGGCGCGCGCCGGCCGCGACGGCCGCAGGACCAGCAGCAGCAGAACGGCGACCAGGCCGGCAATGGCGGCGCGGGCCAGAGTCAGGAACACCGGGTCGAAGGCCGCCACCGCCACCTTGGTGGCCGGCAGCGAGCCGGCGAAGATGGCGATCCCGGCGAAGCCGTTGGCCCACGCGACCGCCGATTGCGGCGCCGGGCGGACGGTCGATGTGGCTGTCGTGCTCATGCCGGCGATGCTGCACGGGGATGCGCGACGGCGCCAGGGACGCTACAGTACGATCCCAACGAACTGTACTGGTCCAACACGAGGTACGGATGTCGGCCCTGTCCGTCGAGCCGGAGCCCGGCCAGACCCTGGTCGAGGCGGTGATGGCGGAGATCCGCCGGCGCATCGAGACCCGCGCCCTGGCGCCGGGGGCCCGGGTGCCGTCGCTGCGCCGGCTGGCCGAGACCCTGGCGGTGTCGAAGTCGACGGTGGTCGAGGCCTATGACCGGCTGGCCGCCGAGGGCACGATCACCGCGCGCCCCGGCTCCGGCTTCTACGTCACCCGCCGGACCCGGCCGTTCTCGCTGGCGCCGGTTCCGAAGCCGGCCGAGCGGGCGATCGACCCGCTGTGGATCATGCGGCAGTCGCTCGACCAGCACGGCATGGACCGCCCCGGCTGCGGCTGGCTGCCGAGCGGGTGGCTGCCGGACGCCGCCCTGCGCCGGGCGATGCGCAGCCTGGCCCGCGACGCCACGGCCGACCTCTCGGAGTACGACTCGCCGCTCGGGTTCGCGCCGCTGCGCCGGCACCTGGCCGACCGGCTCGACGGCCGCGGTATCGAGGCCGGGCCGGAGCGCATCCTGCTGGCCGATTCCGGCACCCAGGCGATCGACCTGGTCTGCCGGTTCCTGCTGCAGCCGGGCGACACGGTGCTGCTCGACGACCCCTGCTACTTCAACTTCCAGGCCATCCTGCGGGCCCACCGGGCGACCGTGGTCGGGGTGCCGTACACCCCGGCCGGCCCCGACCTGGAGGCGTTCGCCCGGGCCGCCGCCGAGCATCGCCCGCGGCTGTACGTGACCAACGCCACCCTGCACAACCCGACCGGCACCTGCCTGCCGGCGGCGGCCGTGCACCGCCTGCTGAAGGTCGCCGAGGCCCACGACATGGTGATCGTCGAGGACGACATCTTCGCCGACTTCGAGACCGAGCCGGCGCCGCGGCTGGCGGCGTTCGACGGGCTCGACCGGGTGATCCATGTCGGCAGCTTCTCCAAGACCCTGTCGGCCGCCGTGCGCTGCGGCTTCGTGGCGGCCCGCCGCGACTGGATCGAGGGCATCGCCGACCTGAAGCTGGCCGCCGTGTTCGGCAACGGCGCGCTGTCGGCGCAGTTGGTCCACCGCATGCTGGTCGACGGCAGCTACCGCCGGCACCTGGACGGGCTGCGCGGCAAGCTGGCCCGGGCGATGGGCGAGACGGCGCGGCGGCTGGAGAGGACCGGGCTGACGCTGTGGGCCGAGCCGCGCGGCGGCATGTTCCTGTGGGCCCGGCTGCCCGACGGCCTCGACTCCGCCGAGGTCGCGCGACGCGCCCTGGAGCACGACGTGGTGCTGGCGCCGGGCAACGTGTTCAGCCCGTCCGGCAGCGCCGCCCCCTACCTGCGCTTCAACACCGCGCAATCCGCCGCCCCGCGGATCTTCGAGGTGCTGACCCGGGCGATGGACGAGGCGGGCTGAGCCCGGTCGCGCAGTGGCGCCGCCGAAGACCCCGCGTCATGGGTCCCGGATGCGTTCCGCTCCGGGATGAGGCGTTGGGGAAGTTGCCCTTGCCTCCCTCATCCCGGCCGAAGCGGCGCAGCCGCGCAGAACCGGGACCCATGGAGCAACCCGCGAACCTCTTCAGCCCCTCACCGGGCCGGCAACGCCGCCTCGACCAGGCCGACCCAGTACGCGGCACCCGGCGCCAGGGCGTCGTCGTTGAAGTCGTAGTACTGGCCGTGCAGGCCGCGGCCCTGGCCGGCGTCGCCGCCGTTGCCGAGGAACGCGAAGCAGCCGTCCCGGACCGCCAGCATGCGCGCGAAGTCCTCGGCGCCGCCGATCGGCCGGCAGTCCGGATCGACGTTGCCGTCGCCGAGCACGTCGCGGGCCGCCCGCACCACCAGGTCGGTGGCCTCCGGCGTGTTGACGGTCGGCACGAACGAGTTCGTGTACTCGACCTCGCAGGTCGCCCCATGGGCGGCGCACACCCCGGTCGCGATCCGCCGCATCAGCGCCTCGACCCGCTGCTGGTGGGCCGGCACGAAGGTCCGCACGTCGCCGCGGATCCAGGCGGTCGACGGGATCACGTTGCGCACCCCGTCGGTGGTGATCTCGGTCGCCGACACGACGACGGCGTCGGACGGCCCGAAGCCGCGGGCCACGATGGTCTGCAGCGCCAGCACCACCTCGGCAGCGATGACGATCGGGTCGACCGTGTTCTGCGGCGCCGAGGCGTGACCGCCGGCGCCGTGGATGACGATCTCGAAATTGTCCTCGCTGGCCATGATCGGCCCGGTGCGGACCGCCAGTTGCCCGACCGGCAGGCCCGGCATGTTGTGGATGCCGAACACCTGGTCGACGCCGAAACGCTCGAACAGCCCGTCCTCGATCATCGCCAGGGCGCCGCGGCCGTGCTCCTCGGCAGGCTGGAAGATGAACACCACGGTGCCGTCGAAGCCGTCCGATTCCGCGAGGTGCCTGGCCGCCCCCAGCAGCATGGCGGTGTGGCCGTCATGGCCGCAGGCGTGCATGACTCCGTCGGTCGCCGAGCGGTGCGCGAAGTCGTTCTTCTCGGTGATCGGCAGGGCGTCGATATCGGCGCGCAGGCCGACCGCCCGGTTCGACGACCCGCGCCGCAGCACGCCGACCACCCCGGTGCCGCCGATGCCGGCATGGACTTCCAGGCCGAAGGCGGCCAGCCGCTCGGCGATCAGGCGGCTGGTGCGGGTCTCCTGGAACCCCAGCTCCGGGTGCCGGTGGAAGTCGCGACGCCACTCGGTCATCGCCGCGACCAGCTCCGGCGAGATTTCCCGGGCGCCGGCCATCACGCGGCCACCGCCTCGGGGGACCGGCCGACGATCTGCTTGTAGATGTCCGGGTCGGTCGCGCCCTCGGTGCCGATCAGCAGCACCCGGCTCGAGGCGTCGAGGCCGAGCGCCGCCCACATCTCCGGCCGCTCCCTGGCGGCCAGCAGCGCCGCCAGCCCGGCGACGCCGGACTCGCCCGCCACCACCGGCCGGTCGCCGCCCTCGCCGTCGGCCAGCAGCCGCATCGCCGGCGGCACGTAGGCGTCGTCGACCGCCACGAAGTCGTCGGCGCCGGGGTCCAGCACCTCCCAGGCCAGCGGCGACGGGTCGCCGCAGGACAGCCCGGCCATCACCGTCTCGTCCTCGATCGGGATCTCGGTGCGGCCGCCGTGCCGAGCGCTCTCCAGCAGGCAGGCCGCCAGCGCCGGCTCCACCACCACGAAGCGCGGCGCGTCGGCACCCCAGGCGTCGCGCAGCTCGGCGCAGATCGCCGCCGCCACGCCGCCGACACCACCCTGCACCAGCACGTGGGTCGGGCGCTCGCCGCCCTCGCCAGCCATCTGCTCGACCGCCTCGGCCGCGATCAGCGAGTAGCCGGCCATCACCGCGGTCGGCACCTCCTGATAGCCCTCCCAGGCGGTGTCCGAGACCACGTGCCAGCCGTTCTCGGCGGCATCGCGGGCGCATTGCCGCACGCTGTCGTCGTAGTTGCCGGCGACCCGGACGATCTCGGCGCCGAGCGCCCGCAGCGCGGCCTCGCGACCGGCGCTGACCCCGGCATGCAGGTAGATCATGCAGCGGGCCCCGGCCTGGCGCGCGCCCCAGGCGACCGAGCGGCCGTGGTTGCCGTCGGTGGCCGCCGCGAAGGTCACGCCGGCGCCGACGCCGAGCTGGCGCACCAGCCGCTGCACCGCATAGGCCCCGCCGAGCGCCTTGAAGCTGCCGAGCCCGAAGCGCCCGCCCTCGTCCTTCCAGCGCACCGCCGCGACGCCGAGACGCCTGGCCAGGCCGGGCAGGTCGAGCAGCGGGGTCGGCGCGTAGCCGGGCCAGGCCCGGACCGCCTGCTGCGCCTCGACACGGGTTTCCCGGGTCAGGACGCCGGGCAGGGGTGCTGCGTGGTCGGCATGCGGGTTGGACAGGTGCTCGATGGCAGGGCGGGCGGCGGACATGGCGGTCTCCGACTGGATGAACACCGACACGGTATCAGCGCAGAGCGACGAATTACCGCGTAGATGCCGTATACGCCGCAATACTTTCTCGATGATTTGCCGTGATGCGAGCGATCCCGGCCCAGGCGCGGCCACCTGCCCCGCTCTCCGTTCGGAACGATAGTCGTGCCGATACGCGGCGCTCGCGCCGCGCGACGGCCCCCGGCGCGCCCGGCTATCCTCCGGGCCTCGGCACGCCAGGGAGACGGCATGGCAATGCAGAACACGATGGGTGCGCGGCGCAAGCTGCCGGCGCGCTACGCGGTGATCCTCACCCCGCTGATCATCTCGGTCCTGATGTCGTGCATCGTCGCCTGCATCTCGACGGTCCGCGGCTACGGGCTGGAGACCGGCTTCCTGGCGGTGTGGATGCAGTCCTGGGCCACGTCGTGGGTGATCGCCTTCCCGATCCTGATCTTCGTCCTGCCGCTGGTCCGGCGGATCGTCGGGACGATCGTCGAGCAACCGTGACGGGCGGGTCGGCGCCCGCACCGGCACTGCCGGTGGCGCCGGCAGCCCGCCTCGCCCTATGGTGACCGCATGGCCCCGACACTCCACACCGGCCGGCTCCGGCTGGAACCTTGCACGATGGCCCATCTCGCCGGCCTGCGGGTGGTGAACACCGATCCCGAGGTCATGCGCTACGTCGGCGGCCGCCCGCAGACCGACGAGGAGACCCGGGCCTGGATCGGTCGGGCGGAGGCTCGGTGGGCCGAGCTCGGCTATTCCTGGTGGGTGATCCGGCTGACCGACCCCGGCGAGGTGATCGGCGCCTGCTGCGTCCAGCACATCGAGAACGATCCCGCGCAGGAGCTGGAGATCGGATGGCGCCTGCTGCCCCGGCACTGGGGTCGCGGCTATGCCACCGAGGCAGCCCGGGCGATGGTCGACTTCGCGTTCTGCGTTCTCGATGCGCCCCGGGTGTTCTCGATCGCCGACCCGCGCAACACCGCCTCGACCCGGGTCACGGAGCGGATCGGCATGCGCAGCCTCGGCCTGCAGCATCACTACGGCACCGACGCCGCCACCTACGTGCTCGACCGGCCGTAACCCGGCGGACACCGATCGCCGGCCAGCACCCGCAGCACGAAGTCGGCGCGCGCCGCCGCCGTTTCCCTCGGCAGCATGACCACCCGGTAGCCGAGCGCCCGGTACGCCGCCGCCAGCCGCTCGAACTCGGCGACCGCGTCGGCCAGGCCGTGCCGGCGCTCGGGGTCGCCGGCGAAGATCGCCGGCCAGGGCGGCGCCAGGAACACCCGGCGATGATAGCGGTGAGCCCGGCCGAGGCGCTCGACCGCCGGCTCGCCGGTCGCGTGTTGCAGAGCGGCCGCGGCATCGACCAGGCCACGGTCGAAGAACACCCAGCCGCCGGTACGCGGTGCGGCGGCCCGGTCGACGAGCGCCATGTCGACCGCACGGCGGGCGAACGCCGCCATGTCCACCCACGGCAACGCGGCCCCGTCGCCGGCCAGCTCCTGCCGGACGATCCGTCGTCCCGGCTCCGTCACGGCCGCATGGCCGCGCCGCGCCAGCTCGTCCAGCAGGGTCGACTTGCCCCCGCCCGAGCAGCCGGAGATCACGACGAACCGGTCCATCCTCTCCCCCAGTGCCACAGATGGCGGTCTCGATCTCCGGTTGACGGCACAGCGGCACGATGGATGCTTGTACCGACGCACGTGTCATTCCGATGGAGGCCGACCGTGACCGTTCCTCGCTTGGTGTTCGTGGCCGCATGCTGCGCGGCGCTCTCTCTCGGCCCGGCCGCCGCGCCCAAGACCGCCGCTGCCGAGACCGCCGGGTCGGCGAAGCGGGGGGCCGAGATCGCCGACCGCTGGTGCAGCGACTGCCATGCGACCGGCGCCTCGGCGCGGACATCCGACGTCGGCCCGCCGTTTCCCGAGATCGCCCGCAAGCGCTCGCCCGACTATCTGCGCGGTTTCCTCGCCAACCCGCATGTCCGCGGGCAGATGCCGCCGTTCGACCTGACCCGCGATCGCATCGAGGACCTGGTCGCCTACCTGCAGTCGCTCGAGTAGGGCCGGCGCTGCGGATCTAGTGCTTTCGGGCCTGTACGCGGACGCCGAGGACGGTCTCCTCGCCGAGCGCCTTGCAGGCTTCCAGCCGATGCAACCCTTCGACCAGGACGAAGCGGGTGCCGTCGTGGCGGACCAGGATCGGCGACTTCTGGCCTTCCTCCAGGATCGCGGCCGCGAGTTGCTCGACGGTCTCCGGGTTGAGTGTCGTCCGCCGCTTGGCTGGCACGTAGATCTCCTCGATGGGGATCTTCTCGTCCTTCATCGCCCACGCTCTCCGGTTGGTTGCCCGCTCACAGCTTCGGGCAAGCGGGAGGCGATGTCACTCCGCGTCGGCATCGTCCGACAACGCACCAGGGCCGGTCCCCCGCCGTCCCGGGGTAGCCGCGGTTTCGGAGAAATTTCAGAGTTCCTTCAGGACTTCCCCCGTCGATCCCCGGCAGTCTCTCCCGGTCGTTGGCGGTCCCGTCGCGTCGACCCCAAGACCGAGAACCGGCCTCTACCGGATCGTTGGGACCGAAGGCGACGGCGGAGCGGCTCCCGCGGGAGAGGGGGGAGTCGCGGTGGGGAGGCCTCATCGTCGGCCTCCCCACATCCGTCTCGGCGTCACCCGCGCCGATGCCGGTGGCTGGTCATTCAGCCTCGACGACCGCGGCGCGATGCCCACGCAGGCCGAGGCTCCAGTCGACCTCGTTGCCGACCGACGCCGCCGCCGGCACCAGCCGCGCCAGGAACAGGCTGACCGCGGCCATCGCGCTGCCGGCCAGGAACACCGCGGCCGGCGACACCAGCCACAGCAGGCCGAAGGTCACCGGGATGCCGACGGCGGCGATGTGATTGATGGTGAACGCCACGCCGGCGGTCGGCGCGATGTCGGACGGATCGGCGATCTTCTGGAAGTAGGTCTTCATGGCGATCGCGATGGCGAAGAACGCGTGGTCGACGACGTACAGCGCGCCGGCGAGATACGCGTTGGTCACGAAGGCGTAGGTGGTGAACACCAGGATCAGCCCGACATACTCGAAGGTCAGGGCGCTGCGCTCGCCGAACCGGCCGATCAGCTTGCCGATCTTCGGGGCCAGCAGCATGTTCACGGCGCCGTTCAGGAAGAACAGCCCGGCCACCTCGTGGACCTCGTAGCCGAAGCGCTCGACCATCAGGAAGCCGGCGAACACCGTGAAGATCTGCCGGCGGGCGCCGCCCATGAAGGTCAGCGCGTAGTACAGCCAGTAGCGCTTGCGCAGGATCAGCTTCTTGTGCTGCGGCACGCCCTCGCGGAACGCCGGGTAGGCGAAGAACAGGAACCCCAGCACCACCAGGGTCAGGCAGCCGGCGATCAGGAACACCGTGGTGAACGACAGCTCCAGGGTCTTCCAGCCGCCCAGGATCAGGCCGTAGGCGACCAGCTGCGCGAACGCGCCGACCGCGATGATCTTGCCCATGCTGGCCGCCGCCGT
>Ga0070728_10001844_pt1 | contig 29129 bp, 22 predicted proteins | sample tdDd471_FD_66723 | JGI IMG/M metagenome (GOLD analysis project Ga0070728, IMG submission 66723) | Marine sediment microbial communities from the Atlantic coast under amendment with organic carbon and nitrate - tdDd47.1 | ecosystem: Environmental > Aquatic > Marine > Coastal > Sediment | place...
CGTCGGAGAAAGGCTTCACCATCTTGTCCGCCGTGAAGAAGCCCAGATCGCCACCGGTGGGTGCGGACGGTCCCTGTGACTTCGCCTTGGCGAGCTCGGCAAAGTCGGCACCGCCCTGCAGTTCTGCGATCACGGCCTTTGCCTCATCCTCGGTCTTCAGCAGGATGTGGCGGGCACGGATCTCCTGGTCCGCCGGATTGTCGACCAGGAAGCGGGCGTAAGCGGCGCGCAGTGCCTCCTCCGTCACGTCCTTCTCCAGCTGACCGAGCAGCAGATATTCGCGCATCTTGTTCTCGCGAAACTCCTCGACCTCGGCTTCCAGCTTCTCGTTGTCCCGCAGGCCGGCAGCCTCCGCGGCATCAAGCAGCAGCGAATGGTTGACCGCACGCTTCACCAGCATCGGATAGAGCGTCGAGATCGGCACCTGCTGGTACTGCGGCGGCAGGTCCTGGATCATCGACATCACGGCCTCCAGCCGGATCTCCTCACCATTCACGCGGGCCACGACAGGATTCTGTTCCACCTTCTCGGCCTCGGTCGGTTCCGCAGCGGGCGTCGGCGCGGTCGTGTTCTGGGCAAGGGCGGCAGGCGCGGCGAGCGCCAGGCCGAGCACGAGGGCCAGACCATGACGGTGGTTGATCAGCATGAATGCGTTCCTTCTCGATGATCCGTACGGCGCTTCGCCGTCCGTTGGAGCGGGTTTCAGCCCTCTCACATAAAGATGCAGGCCCGCAGTCACAAGGCGATTGGATCACGATCCGGTGCACTGTCAGGGTACTGTAAAGGGCAGCGCACTTGCGCCGCGTTGACAGTGCCCCGCGCCCCGCCTATGTCACCCGGGTATTTCCCGGTCCGCCGCACGCGCTGTCGCGACACATGCGCGGGGTCGCGCGGACACTCTCTCGCATGAGGATCCAGCGCATGATCGGCGCCCTGGCCCGAAAGATATTCGGAACCCCGAACGACCGTCTGGTGAAGACGTATCTGAAACGGGTGGAACCCATCAACGCGCTGGAGCCGCAGATCGCGGCCCTCAGCGACGATGAGATGCGCGCCCGGATCAAGGAGCTGAAGGCCGAGGTCGCCGCCGGCAAGACGCTGGACGCAGCCATGGACGAGACCTTCGCCATCGTGCGCGAAGCCGCGAAACGCACCCTGGGGCAACGCCACTACGACGTTCAGATGGTCGGCGGCATGGTGCTGCATGAAGGCAACATCGCCGAGATGAAGACCGGCGAGGGCAAGACGCTGGTGGCGACACTGCCGGTCGTGCTGAATGCGCTGTCGGGCAAGGGCGTGCATGTCGTCACCGTCAACGACTATCTGGCCCAGCGCGACAGTGCCTGGATGGCGGAGATCTATCAGTTCCTGGGGCTGACCGTCGGCTGCATCGTGCATGGCATGTCCGATCTGGAACGCCGCGCCGCCTATCTGTGCGACGTCACCTATGCCACCAACAACGAGCTCGGCTTCGACTACCTGCGCGACAACATGAAGTTCACGCGCGGCGAGATGGTGCATCGCCCGTTCAACTTCGCCATCGTCGACGAAGTCGATTCCATCCTGGTCGACGAGGCGCGGACGCCGCTGATCATCTCCGGCCCCGCCGAGGATTCCTCCGACCTCTACACGACCATCAATCCGCTGGTCGCGGAACTGTCGGATGAACATATCGAGGTCGACGAGAAGACCCGCAGCGCCTCCCTGACCGAAGAGGGGCAGGAGCATATGGAGGCCCGGCTGGCGGAGCTGGAAATGCTGCACGCCCCCAGCCTCTACGACATGGAGAACATCTCCATCGTCCACCACATCAATCAGGCCGTGCGGGCGCACAAGGTGTTCCAGCGCGACACGGACTACATCGTGCGCAACGACAAGGTGATCATCATCGATGAGTTCACCGGTCGCATGATGGAGGGGCGGCGCTATTCGGAGGGGCTGCATCAGGCGCTGGAGGCCAAGGAAGGCGTCACCATCCAGCCCGAGAACCAGACGCTCGCCTCCATCACCTTCCAGAACTATTTCCGCATGTATCCGACCTTGTCGGGCATGACCGGTACGGCGGCAACGGAGGCCGAGGAATTCCAGCAGATCTACAAGCTGGATGTGGTCGAGATCCCGACCAATGTCATGATCCAGCGCGATGATCAGGACGATGAGGTCTATCGCACCGCTGCCGAGAAGACCGCCGCCATCGTCGACACGCTGGAGGACTGCCAGAAGCGGGGCCAGCCGGTGCTGGTCGGCACCGTCTCCATCGACAAGTCCGAACTGCTGTCGGAGGCGCTGAAGAAGCGCAACATCAGGCACAGCGTGCTGAACGCCCGCTATCACGAGCAGGAAGCGCAGATCATCTCCCAGGCCGGGCGTCTCGGCGCGGTGACCATCGCCACCAACATGGCCGGTCGCGGCACCGACATCCAGCTCGGCGGCAACCTGGACATGCGGCTGGAACAGGAACTGGCCGAACTGCGCGACGAGTCGAAACGCGAGGAACTGGCGAAGCGCATCCGCGACGAGGTCGCCGAGGAGCGCGCCAAGGTGAAGGCGGCGGGCGGCCTGTTCGTGCTCGGCACCGAACGCCATGAAAGCCGCCGCATCGACAACCAGCTCCGGGGCCGGTCCGGCCGTCAGGGCGATCCGGGTACCTCGCGGTTCTACCTTAGCCTCGACGATGACCTGATGCGCATCTTCGGGTCGGAGCGCATGGACAGCATGCTGCGCCGCCTGGGCCTGAAGGAGGGGGAGGCCATCGTCCACCCCTGGATCAACAAGGCCCTGGAGAAGGCGCAGCAGAAGGTCGAGGCCCGCAACTACGATATTCGCAAGAACCTGCTGCGCTTCGACGACGTGATGAACGACCAGCGCAAGGTGATCTACGAACAGCGCATCGAACTGATGGAAACCGACGATGTGTCGGAGACCGTGGTCGACATGCGCCGCGAGACCGTGGACGTCATCGTGAGTCGCCACATTCCGGCCAACGCCTACCCCGAGCAGTGGGACTCGGAGGGGATGGAGGAAGAGGTGAAGCGCATTCTGGCGCTCGACCTGCCGATCCGGGAATGGGCGGCGGAAGAAGGCATCGCCGACGAAGGCATTCGCGACCGCCTGAACGACGCCCTGGACCGCCACATGGCGGAAAAGGCCGCGCGCTATACTCCCGACGTAATGCGGATGGTGGAGAAGAGCCTGGTGCTCCAGATCCTCGACCAGACATGGAAGGAACATCTGCAGCAACTCGATTTCCTGCGCCAGGGCATTGGCCTGCGCGCCTACGCCCAGCGCGACCCGCTGAACGAATACAAGTCGGAAGCCTTCGAGATGTTCGAGGCGATGCTGAACCGGATGCGGGAAACCGTGACCGGCGCGCTCGCCAATCTGGAACTGCGCATGCAGGACCCGGAAGCCGCCATCGCCCCGCCCAGCGGCCCCGACCCCGACGCCCTGCAGGAAGTGCACGAGGACGCGTCTGCCCTGGGCGGCGCGGAGCCTGCGGCCCCCGCCGAGCCCGCTGGCCAGCAGCCGGTCGCCAACCGCCGCGCCAACGGCCTCGACAAGGACGACCCCTCCACCTGGGGCCGCGTCGGCCGCAACTCCCCCTGCCCCTGCGGCTCCGGCAAGAAGTACAAGCACTGCCATGGGGTCGCGAACTAGGCGCACCCGCCGCGCGATGATCTCGCGTCCTGACCTGCGGCCCGTTCCGCAGGCCGGGACGCGATACTGCCTGTATTCTGACGCCTCTCTCCTAAGTGCCGGACGCCGCAGGCCATAGGCTGCCTGTCACAACCGGACAGGAGGACAGGCAGATGGCCCACGCGGCAACCAAGCAAAGTCTCACCGCAATATTCGAGGACTGGACCAACGCGCTCAACGGCGACCTGGACAGGTTCTGGTCCTATTTCGATGCCGAGTCGGAAACGCTGGACGAAGACTATCCCTGGCGCATGACCAAGGATGAGATCATCGACCATATCGATTTTCATGCCAACGGCGGCGGACAGGGGCTCTGGGAGTTCTTCCAGTGGATCCCGCGCGAGGTGAACGTGAAGGTCTTCGGCACCACGGGGCATGTCAGCGGCTTCTCGACGTTCCGTGGCAAGCCGCGCGATTGTGGTTTCCGCCAGCGTTTCATGGGCTTCACCCTGACCTGGTACCTGTCCGATGACGGCTGGAAGCTGGTCTGCTGGCACCAGAGCGTACTGCTGGGCCGGATCGTCGGTGCATCACCCAGCTAGGAACGCTGGCCATCCAAAGCACTGAAAATCACTACCGGGCCTGAGACACGGAGCAGGGACCATGTCGGATATCAATGAGATCATCCAGTTGAAGAACCGCTACTGGCACTACAACGATACAGGCTTGCTGGGTGACAGGATCGCGGACCTGTTCACGGAAGACGGTATCTGGTCGAACGCGGAACTGGGTCACTACGAGGGGCGAGAGGCGATCCGGGATTTCTTCAACGGTGCCTCGGAAGCCCTGCCCTTCTGCGCCCACCTCGGCATGAATCCGGTGATCGAGGTGGACGGCGCAACCGCTACCGGCATCTGGCGGGCGATCCTGCTTGGCACATTCGTGAAAGAAGGCAGACAGGTCAGTCGCCACATCCTGATCGACTACCGGGACGACTACGCCCGCCAGGGTGGACGCTGGCTGATCCGCAAGCTCGACATCCTTTTCAACTTCAACATCCCCTTCGGGGAGGGCTGGGCGGGCCAGACGGTGATCCGGCAGTAGGCCCGGCCGGACGCTGGGACAGCATCAGACCGGTCAGCCGCGTTGACATGCTCTCACGGCAGATGGCGCTGGCGATACGCGCTGGGCGAGAACCCTGAATCCGCACGAAATACACGGCTGAAATAGCCCGCATCCAGAAAGCCGACGTCGAACGCGACGGCAGCCACCGACTGGCTTGCCCTGGTCGGGTCCGAGAGATAGGCGCGCGCCCGCTCCAGCCTTCGTTGACGGACCAGGTCGGAAAGGGTCTCCCCGCGCTCGGCCAGCAGTTTCTGGATATACCGTAGGGAAAGCCCAAGATCGTCAACGATCTGGCTCGACGAGAGCTGCGGGTCGGCAAAACGCCGCTCGATGGCATTGAAGATGCGGCTGCGGTGCGCGGCGCGAACCGAGCTGTCCCCGCTGAGGTGCGCCGTCTCCGGCGCATCCAGCGACAGTGCCAGCAGGTCGATCAGGTTGTGCACCATCCGTCCTGCTGATGGTGTGTCGAGATCGGCGGCATTGCTGGCGAACGAGCGCGCCATGTCCACGAACATGCGTACCGCCGGGTAGCGACCGGAAAAATGCCGTCCCAGCAGATCATCGATCATCGGAATACGTTGCCGCAACTGGTCACCCTCGATCCGCAGGGAGATCAGACGGTTCTCTGTCGGCTGTTCGTAGGTGTAGGTCTGATAGGTCGAGATCACGGAGAAGTCGCCGGGCGACAACTCCGCAGGGGCACCGTTCCGCTGGGTCACAGCCAGCATTTCGTCATGCGGAATTGGCAGGAAATAGTAATCGCTGCCTGATCGGGCAGTATGGGTGCGGCGCCGGGCGCAAAGCATCGGATCACAGTGAACACTTGCGACCCGGATGCGTCCCACGTCGAAAATGCCGAGGCGGCCATGGCGAAAATCGGATCCGAGACTCTTCAGGTCCAGCGGGTAGTAGGTATCGTTGATAGTATCCGCCCAGGCACCGACCCGCTTGTGATCCGGTTGCCCGCTCACTTCAAACCAGGAACGAGGAGATGATGCTTCAGTTCGCATGATCGGGGGCCTCCCCTGACACCGCAGCAGAAAGGCGAAATGGTGACAGTATCCCCCCGGTGGCGCAATGCAGACGCCGGAATCCCGTGCCGAACCGCAAGGGGATGGCGCGATCCTGCGTGGTTTGGGACGCGAATGTCCCATCAGCGCGCCAGAGTGACCCCCGCCCCGCGCCTCCGGCCTTCATTTTCCCGGTGGACGTTCTAGGTTATCGGGAACGTTGAACGCGGGGAGAGCATTGCCATGGCAGGACCATTGAGCGGATTTCGCATTCTTGATCTGAGTGCGGTGATCTCCGGGCCGTTCGGCACCATGATCCTGGCGGACCAGGGTGCCGACGTGATCAAGGTGGAGCCGACGGGTGGAGACTTCACGCGGGCGGCGGGCAACCGCATGAAGGGCATGTCCGCCAGCTTTCTGAACAACAACCGCAACAAGCGCTCCATCGCCGTGGACCTGAAGGCTCCGGGCGGTGTCGACCTGATCAAGCGTCTGGCGAGGGACTGCGACGTCATCGTGCAGAACTTCCGGCCCGGCGTCATGGAGCGGCTGGGGCTGGGGGAGGACGCGATCCGCGAAGTCCGCCCCGACATCGTCTATGTCTCGCTCAGCGGTTTCGGCGAGAAGGGACCGTTCGCGGGCAAGCCGGTCTATGACCCCATCGTGCAGGCGCTTTCCGGTCTCGCTTCGGTCCAGGGCGGCTCCGACGAACAGCGCCCGCGGCTGCTGCGCACCATCCTGCCCGACAAACTGACCGCCATCACCGCGTCGCAGGCCATCACCGCGGCCCTGCTGGCGCGGGAACGCTCCGGTGAAGGCCAGCATGTGCGCCTGTCGATGCTGGACGCCGTGGTCGCGTTCCTCTGGTCATCGGACATGGGCGGACAGACATATGTCGGCCATGATGTCAGCCAGCAGCGCGCCGCCAGCTTCATCGACCTGATCTACGAGACGAAGGACGGGCACATGAGTGTCGCGGTCATGACCAATCCGCAGTGGAAGGCACTGGCGGAGGTCACGGGGCATCCCGAATGGCTGGACGACCCGCGCTTCGCCACGACGGAGCTGCGCGACCTGAACATCAACGATCGGCTGGAGCTGATCCAGTCGGTGCTGGTGGAGCGCACGACGGATGAATGGTTGGCCCTGCTGGAGCCCGCCGGCGTCCCCTGCGCGCCGGTGCTGCACCGCAAGGACATGATCCATCACCCGCAGGTGCAGGCCAGCGGTATCGTGACTGAGAACGACCACCCGGTGGCCGGTCGGCTGCGGCAGGCCCGCAACGCCGCCCGCTTCAGCGGGACCACGCCGGAGCACCGTTTCGGCGCGCCGCAACTGGGCGAGCACACGGACGAGATACTGCGCGAGACCGGTCTCACCGACGCGGAGATTGAGCAGTTGCGGGAGCAGGGCACGGTGACTTCCGCCGAGCCGGTCGCCAGCGAAACCGGCTCCGACTGAGTATCCGCGACGGTGCAGGGTCCGGGTTCCAACGATCCAGCCCAAGTGCCATCAGTATCGCGTGGTCATAGTAGCTCATGATCAGGCCTCCTTCGCCTGACCTGAAGTTAGTGATCGCTGCTGACAGACCCTTGTCAGGGGTGGTCGCTATGCTGTCAGCAGTTCAATACCGGAGAGCGAGATGAAACGATCCAACCGCATGTTCGAGGTGATCCAGATCCTGCGGGCCACCCCGCGCCCGCTGACTGCCGCCGCCCTGTCGGAGCGGCTGGAGGTTTCGGTGCGCACGGTCTATCGCGACATCGCCGCCCTGCAGGCCATGGGCACGCCGATAGATGGGGAGCCGGGCGTCGGCTACATGATGCGGCGCGGCTATGACCTGCCGCCGCTGAATTTCGACCAGGAGGAGGTGGAGGCCCTGCGTGTCGGACTCGCCATGCTGTCACGCACCGGCGACCGGGCCCTGCAACGCGCCGCCGACCGGATCTGCGCCAAGATCGACGCCCTGCATTCGCCGCTGGACTGGCTGCAGGTCTCGACCTGGGGTGCACCGCTGGATGATCCCGGAAAGGGTTGTGTCTCCAAGGCCGAGCTGCGGGAGGCGGTACGCAGCGAGCGGAAATTGCTCCTGCTCTATGCGGATGCTGAGGGCAACCGTACCACCCGCACCGTGCTGCCGCTGGCCCTGACCTATCACGTGGACTGCGTGGTGCTGGCCGCATGGTGCGAAATGCGCGGCGCCTTCCGTCATTTCCGCACCGACCGGATGTGGGATGCGAAGATGCTGGAGGACACCTTCTGCTGCCAGGGCATGGCGCTGCGCAGCCTCTGGCGCCAGCAGGATCGGTCGGAACTGGACGCACGCATGTATCAGCCTGCGGGCACCAGCGGCGGCGGTGGTCTGACTACCGCTCCCTGAACGCCTCGTCGGCCGTGCCGATGACGCGGTCGGTGAGGTAGGACAGGACGGAGCGAGAACCGGCCTTCAGTTCGGCGTCCACCTGCATGCCCGGGCGGACCTGATTGCGGCCGGGTATGTCGCCGAGATAGTTCCGGTCGGTGCGGATTTCGACGACATAGAAGATGGCACCGCTCTGCTCATCGGTGTTGGCGTCACGGGCGACCCGTTCGACCTTGCCGTGCAGCGCGCCGTACTTGACGAAATCAAAGGCACGGACCTTGATGTTCGCCGCCTGCCCCGGCTCGACGCTGGAAATGTCGCTGTTGGCCACCCGCGCCTCGATCACCAGATTGTCGGATTGCGGCACCACGGACATCAGCGGCTCGTTCGGGCGCACGGCCTGTCCGGTATTGTTCACCACCAGATTCTGCACATACCCATCGACCGGGCTGCGCACGGTGGTCCGTTCCAGCCGCGCCGTCGCCTGCTCCAGATTGCGCGCCGTGCGATCCCGCGCGCCCCGTGTTTCAGCCAGCTGCGTCAGTACCTGGCTGCGGGACTCGTCATCGATCTCGCGCCGCCGGGACTTGGAGGCCGACAGGGCCGACAGCGCGGAATCGAGGGATTGCCTGGTTTCCTGCAACTGGCCTTCAGTCTCCGCAAGCTGACGCTGCACGGATTGAAACCGCAGGAACGGGAAGTGCCCCTTGTCGGTCAGGGTGCGCAGGGACCGCACCTGTTCCGCCAGCACGTCGCGGCTCGCACCCAGCGTGTTGATGCGAACGCGGAAGGAATTGATGTCGGACTGTGCCTGCTCGATCTCCCGCTCCGCTGATTCACGCCGCGATTCCAGGGAGTCCCGCCGCGCCTGCAGCAACCGTGTATGCGTCGCCACCAGATCCGGGCGCTCGCCCGCGACTATTGCGGGGAAGCGGATCACGGCGTCATCACCGGCCTCCGCCTCCAGCCGTGCAAGCTCTGCCTCCAGCGTCTGCAGGTCACCGCGCAACCGGCGGACCTCACCATTGATGATCTCGCTGTCGAGACGCAGCAGCGGATCCCCCTGATGCACCAGATCGCCGTCCCGCACCAGGATATCGGCAACCGAGCCGCCTTCCGGATGATTGACCAGCTTCACGCGACCGCCGGGCCGTACCTGCCCCTGCGCGACAACCGCCTGATCGACCTCCGCGATGGCTGCCCAGGCAATGATGACAATGAAGAAACCGCAGATGATCAGGACCAGCAGGGAGGCAAGCGGCGAATGCCGTGCCTCGCTGATGGCCTGGGCCTCGGGCAGGAAATCGGAATATTGCGCGCCCCGCTGGCGGGTGCGCCCGCCGTCGGTGTCATTCCTGCTCATGCCTTGGCGTCCGCCGAACCGGCGCCGTTCCGTGCCTCACCGGACCCGGGTCGCGGCTGGTCGCCGGGACGCATCGCGGCGTCACGCATCCGGGTCCGCGCGAAGGCAATGACTTCTTCCGGCGCGCCCACACGCTCGATATGCCCGTCGATCAGCAGGGCGACCTTGTCCGCGATCACCATCGGTGCCATGCGGTGGGAGATCATGATGATCGTCCGGCCGCGTTTTGCGCGCTTCAGGGCGCGGATCAACCGTTCCTCCGTACCCGGATCGAGCGCGCTCGTCGCCTCGTCGAAGATCAGGATCTTCGGATTGCGGATCAGCGCCCGCGCGACCGCCAGCAACTGCTTCTGCCCTGACGACAGACCGCCGCCACGCTCGCTCAGTACCGTGTCATAGCCCTTCGGCAGACGCTGGATGAACTCATGCGCGCCAACGAAGCGGGCAACCGACTCCACCCGCGCCGGATCCTTGTCGTCGATGCCCATGGCGATGTTCTCGCGCACCGTACCGGCGAACAGCTGCACGTCCTGCGGCACCACGCCCACCTGGCGACGCAGGGTGGCGGGCGAGATATGGGCGATGTCGGTGTCATCCACCAGCACACGCCCGTTGTCCGGCAGATAGAGCCCCTGGATCAGCTTCGACAGCGTGGTCTTGCCCTGCCCCGACGGCCCGATGATGCCGAACACCTGCCCCGCCTCGACCGTCAGGTTGATGTCGTAGAGTACCGGAGGCAGGTCGTCGGCGTAGCGGAAGGCAATGTTCTCGAACGTCACCTTGCCCTCGAACGTCGTGCCCGGGCTGAGTTCGCCCGGCTCGGACTCCGGCGGTTCCTGCATCAGGTCGTCGATGCGCGCGAAGGCCGTCCGGACTTCCTGCACCTGATGCCAGGCACCCACCACCTGACGCATCGGTGCGACAGCCCGGGTGGCGAGGATGTTGGTGGCGATCAGCGCTCCGATCGACATCTCGTTTTCCATGATCAGCATGGCACCGACGACGATGACGATCAGGCTGAGGATCTGCTGCAGGTTCTGTCCCAGCGCGGACAGAACCCCCGACAGCGTGCTGGAGCGATAGCCGGTCCAGGCCGAAAGGCCGAGGCGGTGATCCCAGCGTCTCTCGATCTCCGATTCCAGACCCAGCGCCTTCACCGTCAGTGCATTGGCCATGGTCTCGTGCAGAGCGGAGGACTTGGCCGCCTGACCGATGAAGTTCTGCTCCGTCAGCTTCTTCTGCCGCCCGTGGGACACGACCGACAGCAGGATGAAGATGGGGATCGAGACCAGCACGATCATCGCGATCAGCGGCTCGATCATCAGCAGCGCGAAAAGGAAGACGAAGACAAACAGCAGATCGGCGCAGACCAGTGGCATCTGACCGGTGAAGAAGGCACGGATGGAATCGAGCTGTCGCATCCGCTCCGAGATCACACCGCTCGCCGTGGTCTCGAAATGGCGGTAAGGCAGCCGCAGCAGGTGATGCACCAGTTCGCCGCCGATCAGCGACTCGACCCGCGCCCCCGTGTGGCTGGAAATGTAGACCCGCACTATGCGCAGGATCAGGTCGAAGGCGTAGATCACCACCATGCCGATGGCCAGCGCCATCAGCGTCGACTGCGCGCCGCCGCCGGTCCCCACGACCTTGTTGAACACGGTCATGATGAACAGCGGTGCCGCGAGCGCAAAGATGTTGATCATCAGCGATGCGACAGCGAGTTCCAGCAGGACACCGCGCATCTTCCGCACGATGCCGGAGCGCCAGTCGCGCGTGCCCTTGGTCGCCGCCTCCGGTGCCTTCAGCACGATGGCGAGATTGCCGAGCGGCTGGATCTGTTCCGCGGTCAGCATCTCGGTCTCGTCGCGGATCGGATCATAGACCGCGAAACGCGTGCCTTCCTTGCGGACGATGGAGCGCGCCTCGGTCGGCGAGTCCTTCGGCAGCAGGATGAATGGCGGTTTCAACTGCTCCAGCGTCTTGCGGTTGAAGCTGCGCTCCGTCACCGGGAACCCCAGCCGCTCCGCCGCCAGCCGGAAGCCGTCGAGGGTCATGGGGGATCCGGCACCGGGGGCCGCCGCCTGAATGTCAGGCGCGCCGATGGGACGACCGACCTCCCGCGTGGTGCGGATCAGCAGCCGGCGCAATACATCGACACGCAGTCCGGATGGCTCTTCAACCTTTGCGGACTGCTGCCCGGCGTTCTCTGTCGGGGCATCCGGCTGCTGCCTCGCCTGCCCCTGCGGCGCCGCTGCCTGTCGTCTGGCGGGCGCAGCGTCGGAAGCTTTCGTGGCACTGGGGCGACGCCATTCCTCGGCGGCGAGGTCGGAAACGACAGCGCTCTGGCGGGCGCTCGCGTCATTTTTCGACTGCTCCGCCGCCGTCCGTCCGGGCCTTGTCGCTGGCCTGCCGGCACCGATGCGCGACCAGCCATCGCTGATCGGCGTCACCACAGCCGGTCCCGTCCGGGGTTGCGGTCGCGACCAGCCCCCTTCGTCGTCCTGTCCCTGCCCGTTGCTGTCCGACGGATCAGCCATTCAGCGTTCCTGCCAGTTCCATTTGATCATCGACGTGCGCCTTCTAGCATCACTTGCCCGCGACCATGTCCTGCTTTCGCGTCAGCAGCCTTGGCGGACGTCGCTTCTCCGCGACGCTGAACAGGCTGAAGGTGCGTCCGACATAGTTGGTCACGCTGTTCAGCCCCTTCATGTAGTCCACCAGCCGCTGGTCCTTCACGGCCTCGACCATCCGCACCGGGCGGCGGGGGTCATCTGTCTCGAAACGCATGTAGAACCAGGGCTCGCCGCGCCGCAGCACCAGATCCTTCGACATGTCATGCCATTCGAACGCCCACATCATCGGACGCGGCCAGATGTGGATCGGCAGACGGCCACCGATCATCAGGCCCGGCCAGTGCCGTCCGGTATAGCTGTTGAACGGCGGCATCTGGTTCAACCAGCAGACATCGTCCGCCACGAAGATATAGGGGGTGATGAACTGGATTACAGGCCGGTCGGGATGTCGCCATTCCTTGCGCGGCATCACGGCCACCATCTGCGCGAGATGCTTCGAGCGGATCTGGCTGCGATCCCCCAGCGCGTTGATCAGTTGCGGCTTGCCCTGCTCGTCCAGCTTGATGCGCAGTTGCACATCGATCGGAGCCACGACCTCGAACAGCCGGGCCTCATAGTCGATCACGGCCGGGCAATAGGTCACCGACTTGGCGTGCGACGTCGCTGCGGCCTGGCGCTGCTGTGCGCGCGGAGCCTCCCAGATGAAGCCCGCCTTTTCCGCATCGATGATGTAGCCGACATCGACCACCCGCCGCTCCGGCGGGCGCTGCCCCGGTGGGGCCGTGGGTTCCTCGGCTTTCAGATATTCGAACATGTGCCTCTCGTTTCCCGTCCCCCGCACCAAGCAAGAAACGTTCCCCGGATTCGGTCTGCGGATGCACTGATTCTGCGCGTCCACGGATGGAGTGTCCAGCAGGCACGTCAGCGCCCTGCTGCCGCTACCGCCGGGGCAATCCGGAATGCGGACGGATCAGGCCAGCAATCCGCCGCACATCGCGTTGCAGGGCAACCGACGGTGCCGCCGCAAGCAGCCACTGCCGGGCCAGACGCTCCCCGGTTCCGGGGACGCCTGACGGGGGAAACATGTTGCAGTGATCGCGCACGATCCGCTCGAAGAACCGCCCGCCGACCCGATCCACCGGCAGTTCGTGCGCCGCCCGTGAAACATCCGCGCCCAGCCGCCCCAGCAAGGCGACAAAGACGGCGACCGGGCGCAGCATCCGCCCCTTGCGCGCGCGCCCGGCAACCTCCGACCAGTCGATCAGGTCGCCATGCTGAAACATCAGCAGGCCATCGATCACGGTCTTTGCCGCATCAGCCGTGAACAGGTCCCGTGCTGCATGGCTGGCCGACAGCATGAACGCATGTGTCGGCGACGGGATGGCCAGCCCCTCCCTGACCTGCGCCGCCGCCAGCATGTCCGCTGTCGGCAGCGCCCTCTCGAAGGGGGCAGCATCCCCCGCCACATGCAGGTCGATATTGACCGCGCCATCAGGTGAAAGCAGCGGCTGGAAACTGGCCTCGCTGACGAAACCCCAGCGGCTGCGTGTCGGCTCGTCCGCAAATGCGAACCCGCGGGCTTCCAGCAGCTCGATCACGGCGCCAAGGTCTTCGCCGCGCACCAGCAAGTCCGCATCGGACACCCCGCGATCCTGCGGCGCGGCGTAGAGCCAGGCGCCACTGGCCAGCCCCTTGATGGCCAGTACGGGCAGGCCGGCATCGGCAATCGCCCCGTACCATTGGCGACCGGCCGCATGCCTGAACCTGTTGAGCAATTGCGATTGCCGGACTGTTTCATCCGGCAGGTTCGCGTCCGGCAGAACAGCAGCAACGGTCGCCGCGGTGACCCTGTCCGCCAGCGCCGCCACAAGACCAGGATCCGGGTCTGAAACATCATCTGTCCGCGGCATGGGCCCGGCAATCCTGCGCCAGATGGCCAGGCCGTCTTCCGCGCCGCGATTCGCATCAGGTTCGGACATGTCGCCGGTCATCTGTCTCAAATCGGGACCAAACCAGGGCAAGAACATGTGTCGCCGGTCACGACGGTGCCCCTGACCGGCCCGCACAGCCTGTTGATGAAACGTTGGTACATAGTCATGTATGATCAACGATCAGATGCAAGGGCGGATTTGCCCTCTCTTGCGCGGTTCTTGCATGAATGGCGGTGTCATGAGGAAAACAGTCCAATTCTGCACCGCCTCCATCCTGGCACTGATGCTGGGCACGGGGGCGTTCGCCCAGTCGTCGACTGATGGCTCACGCGCGGAGGCCCTGGCCGGGGCCATCGCCGGCAGTGAGGACGGCCAGCGGGCCATCGAACGCTATCTGGACAGCGGTGGATTGCCGGAGGCTGCGGCACAGCGCGCCGTGGCACTGATCCGGGAATTGCAGCGCAGTGACCTTGTCGCCGATCCGATCGTGCTGGCAGCCGCCGCCGACCGTGTTTCGTCCGCCGCCAGCAGATCCTTCATTTCCGCGCGCATCTTCAAGGCGAAGGTGACAACCTCCTTCCAACTCGGAGAAGGTCGCTACGGTTTCGACTTCGGCCCGCCCGACGCGAAGGTGACCAAGGGCTTCACCAAGGTGACTGCCCGCAGCGACTTCGTGAAAGGTCCGAAGCCTGCCGCCATGCGTCGTCCGGAAGGCGATGCCCTGCTGCGTGACGGTATCCGCAACCTGCGCGTCGTGCGCCTGCCTGTACCCTCCGGCAAGTATCGCGTCTTCCTGATGACGGACGACATTGGCGTGCCTGAGGCCGTGACCAGCCCGTTCGGTGAGGCCATGAAGTTGAATGGGCAGCGCGTGCGTGTGGCCGCCTCGACCCCCGAGACCTGGGCCGCCGAAACCTATCTCGCGGAACCCGGTGCCTACCTGCAGGACAGTGAACGGGCCGATGAGGTGTCCCGGCGTGGCAATGCCCGCGGCGCAAGTTCCGGCGGCGTCGTGATGATGAATGCGGTGGTGGAGAACAACGAACTGGTGATCACCTTCGACGGTCGGGCGGGGCTCGAGACCTACCTGACCGGCGTGATCATCGAGCCGGAGGCGATGGAGGAGAGCATCTTCGCCCCCTCTGCCGAGGCCCGGCGGGTTCTCTTCACCGGTCAGGATCAGTTGCTGGAGGCCGAGAACCAGGTCAACCAGGCTGTGGCGCAACTGCTGAACGACGTTGTCACGACCGCCAGACCGCAGGAACTGGCCGCGTTGCTGGACCAGCCGGAACCAGTTGTGGAACCGGCACTGGATGTCAGTCCAAACTAGAGGCTGAACGAATCGGTTCGGCAGGGCAGGTATCAAGGTTGTGAGGCAGGGGAAGACAGGGTTTCGCGCCGTTGCGTCGGCCACTGCGACATTCGCACTGGCCCTTTTCATGCTTCATGGCGGCACATCACCTGTCGCCGCGCAGGGCGCAACGGATACGGCGACCGAAGGCCAGGTGCGCCAGCAGATCATTCAGAACCCGATCATCCCTGCCATACCGGACCCGGAACCAAGATTCACGACCGCCAAGCAGGATGCCATCCTCTCCCGCCCCCGCCCCGAATACGACGAGATCGGGCTGGAGGCCGGGGGCCTGTTCCTCGATATCGAGCATCTGGGCCGGGGTCAGCCGCTGGAAAGCTTCCTGCTGTTTCCTCAGGTCGATGTCGGTCTGACCTTCGACGACAACATCTTCGCGACCCAGAACGGACGGGTGGCTGACTTCATCGGCTCCATCAAGCCTTCCCTCTCGCTCCGTTCCAACTGGGACAATCACGAGATCTTCGCGGAGGCGCATGGACGTTTCACGCGCAACCTTTCCAACAGTCAGGAGAGCGTGCGCGAACACGGCTTCTCCACCGGCGGCAAGCTGGAGATCTCGGAGTTCGAGTTCATCCGCGCCTCCCTCGGTTTCGACCGCAAGACCACGGTACGCGGCGATGTGCGGGAGGACGTTGGCGGCAATGAGCCGGGTGTCTTCTACCAGACTGGCCTGGACACGACCTGGCAGTATCAGCGTGACAAGTTTCTCTGGCGCGCCAAGGGCAGCATCACCCACAAGAACTTCGTCGATGTCCCGGCCGGTGTCGGCGAGATCGAGACGGACCAGAACGACCGTGTCGAATATGATACCTCGGTCCGGCTGGGCTGGGAGGAATGGGAAGGCACGACCCTGTTCGTGCAGCCCAATGTGGGTTTCACCCGCTTCATTCAGCAGATCGACAATACGGGCGTCGAACGGAACTTTGGTCGCTACGGCATCCTCGCCGGATTCACCTACGACCTGACTGCCGTCACCTTTCTGGAAGGGGCAATGGGCTTCGGGCTGGCCACGTTCGCAGACCCCAACAGCGACGATTTTTTCTTTGTCGACGCCAGCCTCGACTTTGTCTGGAACCCGCATGACAGCTGGACATTCAAGGCCGGGTTCGAGCGCGACGTGACCGCGACCAACGCGGTAACGAACGTAAATGGTGTCAATGTCTCCGACGTCGCCACGATCTCGAACGAACTGAGTCTTGCCGCGCAGTTGGAGGTGACCTACGAGTTGCTGGCAGAGAACGAACTTGGTTTCCGCCGTTCGGAAACCGTTGCTGGCAACACCATCGACAACGTGCTGGCGAACGAGCTTTCGCTGCTCTGGCTCCTGAACGAGAACATGCGGATGCGTGGCTTCTGGCAATTCACGCTGTTCGGTTCGAACGACGCCAATCGGGAATTCCTCCGCAACAGGCTTGGTGTGGTCCTGACCTTGCATTATTGAGGGTAACCAACCGCAAACCTGCGGTTTCCCGTCGCCCCGAAGTGCAAAATCATAGCGGACATCAGGTATGAGACAGAATTCCATGCGACGTCTTGCAATCGGCATCATGGCCCTCACAGCCGTCGCGGTCGTGACGCAGGGCTGTTCGGAGCGCCGCTATGAACGTGTCACAAGCAGGGTGAATGCCCCCGCGCCGGTAGCGCAGCAGGCGCAGCCGACGACTGTCGCGCCGGTCACACCTGCCGCCGAAGCCGTGCCGCCCGCGCCTGACAATCGCCTGGTCCTGCAAAGCGAGCCGCAGGCTGTCGCCCCCGCCGAGCAGAGCGTGCGCCTTGTACCGCCACAGAACCAGGGCGTCGTGATCCGTCCCACCGCCGTTGGACCGGCAGCGCTGGACGAGAGCAAACCGCCCATCAGCGTCGATGAACTGCCCGGCGATGTGCCGCAGAAGCTGGAGCAGTACCGCCTCGGCCCCGGCGACCGTATCCAGATCAAGGTCTTTGGCCAGGATGACATCTCGGGTGAGTTCGAGATCAGTGCGGCGGGTGAGCTCTCGGTGCCGCTGATCGGACAGATCACGGCGGAGAACCTGACCCTCGGCGAACTGTCGGAGGTGTTGACCGTGGCGCTCGACACCAACTTCATCGTCGACCCGAAGGTCTCGATCGAGGTCACCAACTACCGCCCGTTCTTCATCCTGGGCCAGGTCGGCAAGCCCGGTTCCTACAAGTATCAGCCCGGCCTGAACGCCCGCATGGCCATTGCCATAGGCGGCGGCTATACCCGCCGCGCACGGGAGGAGCCGATCACCATCTTCCGCACCAATTCAGCGGGTGAGCTGATCCGGTTCCGCGTCGATCAGAACGCCATCATCCTGCCCGGCGACACGGTCGAGGTGCACCGCCGCCTGTTCTGAGGAACTGCCTGCGATCTGCGCAGGCAATCCGGTCGATGCAGGAACCTGAACTCCCCTTCCCCCGCGACGGGGGAAGGTCGGGATGGGGGTGAATCGGGTTGCCGTTCAGCCGCGCCGTGCCCAGTCGATCATGCGGGCGAAGAATTCTTCCGCCGCCGCGATCTGTTCCAGTCCTACGAATTCGTCGGGCTTGTGGGCATGGCCGATATCCCCGGGACCACAGACCACCGTCGGCACGCCTGCCCCCTGATAATGACCGGCCTCCGTCCCGAAGCTCACCTTCTGCGAGGCATTGGCCTGGGCGAAGGCCTTGGTCAGCGTCGTCGCCTCGGCATCTTCCGCAGTCTCCAGCCCCTCGAACCAGGAAATCTGTTCGAACGAGATACCGGTGTCGGGCTGGATCGCCTGCATCTCCTGCGTCAGCGCCGCAGCCTGCGCCTCGATCCGACCGAAGATCTCCTGCGTGTCATCAACCGGCAGGTTCCGGAACTCGAAATCGAAATGGCAATCCTTCGGCACGATGTTCAGCGCCGTGCCGCCATGCACGACGCCGACATGGATCGAGGTATAGGGCGGATCAAATGCCTCGTCGTAGGGACCATGATCGCGCTTCTCCCGCGAGAGCGCCCGTATCCCGGTGATCAGTTCGGCGGCGTACTCCACCGCATTGACCCCCTGATGCGTCAGGGAGGAATGGCATTCGAAGCCCTTCACGCGGGCGCGGTAGCTCACCTTGCCCTTGTGGCCGGTGACGACGCCCATCATCGTCGGCTCTCCCACCACGCAGAGGCGGGGCTTCGGATCCAGCCCGCGCAGCATCTCCGCCAGTTGTCGGCCGCCGAGACAGCCGACTTCCTCGTCGTAGGAAATCGCCAGGTTCACCGGCACCTTCAGGTCCTGCGCCAGGAAGTCATCCACATGGCTGAGGCAGATGGCGATGAAGCCCTTCATGTCCGCCGTACCGCGCCCGAACAGCTTGCCGTCCTTCTCCACCATCGCGAAGGGGTCCGTGGACCAGTCCTGTCCGTCGACCGGCACCACATCGGAGTGGCCCGAAAGCATGATGCCGGGCACATCCTTCGGACCGATGGTGGCCCAGAGGTTGGCCTTCTCCCCGCTCTCGTCGTGCAGCAACTGGCACTCGACGCCGCGCTGCGCCAGAAAATCGACGACCCAGTCGATCAGTTCCAGGTTGGAATAGCGGCTGGTGGTATCGAACGCGATCAGCCGGTTCAGGATCTCGATGGTGCTCTGGCGTGGTGTTTTCATGGTTTACGCATGTACCATCCCCGGCGATGGGCAGCAATCAGCCGCGCGTGCGGGGGAGAGCGAAAACATGTGCGGACGCTACAGCCTGACCTCCCCGCTGGAGGCAATGCGCCAGACCTTCGAGATCCAGGGTCTGCCGAACCTGCCCGCGCGCTACAACATTGCTCCGACACAGTCCGCCCCGGTGATCCGTCGCCACCCGGACGGACGTCTGCTGCTGCACGAGATCCAGTGGGGGCTCATCCCCTCCTGGGCGAAGGACGGCAGCGGGGGCGCGAAGCTGATCAATGCCCGCGCCGAGACCGTGGCGGAGAAGCCATCGTTCCGCGCGGCCTTCGGGCGGCGGCGCTGTCTGGTTCCGGCCGATGGTTTCTACGAGTGGAAGAAGCCGGAGCCGAAGGTCCGGGAACCCTGGCGCATCACCATGCTGGACCAGCAGATCTTTGCCTTCGCCGGTCTGTGGGAACGCTGGCAGGCCGGGGACGGCACGAAGATCGACACCTACACCATCATCACGACGGAGGCCGCACCGGCCATCGCCGACATTCACCACCGCATGCCGGTGATACTGAATCCTGCGGACCATGCGCGATGGCTCGACCCGGATACGGTTGCCGACGATCTGCAGGCCCTGCTGAAGCCCAACCCGAACGTGCGCGGCTATCGTGTTTCTTCACGCGTCGGCAAGGTGCAGAATGACGATCCAGGTCTGATTGCGGAGATTGATGCAGACGCGGATTGACTTGTCGCCCCCAGTTTCATTTGTACCGGTCCAGCCATGGCATTTCCGAAAAGCTTCCTCGACGAGATCCGCAACCGCATCAGCATGGTGGAGTTGGTGGGGCGGCGCGTGTCGTTGAAGAAGCGCGGGCGGGACCACTGGGGCTGCTGCCCGTTCCACAACGAGAAGAGCGCGTCCTTCAAGGTGTCGGAGGATCGCGACGACTACCATTGCTTCGGCTGCGGCGCACATGGGTCGGCCTTCGACTTCGTGATGCATACGGAGGGGCTGAGTTTCCCGGAGGCTGCCGAACGGCTGGCCGAGACTGCCGGTCTGGAAGTCCCGAAGATCGCGCCGGAGCAGCGGGAGAAGGCCGATCACCTCTCCCGCCTGGCAGACGCCAACGAGGCGGCGGCGAAATGGTATCAGGCCCAGTTGAGAGGGATCGCCGGCGGCGAAGCACGAGAATATCTGAAGCAGAGGGGGGTCAGTGAACCAGCCATCGAAAGTTTCCGGCTGGGATACGCCCCGGATCGCAACGACGGGCTGAAGGTGGCCTTGCTGGATCGCGGATTCACGGAACGTGAACTGGTGGAAGCCGGACTGCTGGGCATGCCCGACGATGGCCGCGGCAGCTATGACCGGTTCCGCCACCGCCTGATGTTTCCCATCGGCGACCGCCGCAACCGGGTGATTGCCTTCGGTGGCCGCGCCCTGGGCGATGCACGGGCGAAGTATCTCAACAGCCCCGAGTCGCCACTCTTCGACAAGGGCCGCAGCCTCTACAACCATGCCATGGCGCGGGAGGAAGCCCGATCCACCGGCACGGTGATCGTCGTCGAGGGCTACATGGACGTGATCGCGCTGGCGGAAGCAGGCTTTCGCAATACCGTGGCGCCGCTCGGCACCGCGGTGACGGAGGATCAGATCGGCCTGCTCTGGCAGATGACGTCGGAGCCGATCATGTGCCTGGACGGTGATGCCGCCGGGCTGCGCGCCGCCCGCCGCGCCGCGGAACGCGCCCTGCCCCTGCTGAAACCCGGCAAGTCGCTGCGCTTTGCCTTGCTCGCGGAGGGCATGGACCCCGATGACATGGTGCGCGGCAGTGGTCGAGAGGCCTTTGCCGCATTGCTGGCCCGGACCACGCCCATGACCGCGATGCTCTGGCAGTCCCTGCTGGAGGAGCGGGAGATCAACACGCCGGAGCGTCGCGCGGCGCTGGAGAAGGACATCGACAGCCTGATCTTCTCCATCGCCGACGAGACCGTGCAACGCCACTATCGCGACGATCTGAAGAACCGCATGCGGGATGCCCTGCGCCCGCCAGCGCGCGCGCCGTATCAGGGCGGTCAGGGCAAGCCGCCGCCCTGGGCGAAGGGCCGCGTCGCGGCGGAGGATGTGACCCGCCTGAAAGCCAGCATCGGTACCTCCCCGCTCCGCACGCGGGAGGAGGCAATCGTTGCCGCCCTGCTGAAATGGCCGGACCTGTGCAACGACTTCGATAACGAACTCGACGACCTGCAACTTCAGAATTCCGATCTGGATACCTGCCTGATGCAGATCAGGGACGCAGTTTACAGGGAGCCGGGACTTGACACAGAGGCTCTGTCACGCCACCTAAGCCGGTCAGGACTCGAACGGCTTGTGACCCGGATGAGTGCGCCCAGTGCGGCGCGTCTGGACTGGGCAGCGAAGCGAAATCCTCCAGCGGAGGCGATCCGACAGCTATTCGACGCCACGTTGCGTCGATACCGCGTAGAGGTGTTGCAGACGGACTATGAAGAAGCCGCGGCCGAGGCCCGGCGGGAAGTAACGGCAGAAGCTATCGAACGGATGGCGGCGCTGAGGCGCGCGCTTGATCGTGCGAAGGCAGAGGAACCGACGTCGGTCGGGGTCGCAGGGGGTGGCGAACCGGCGTGACGGCTTTCTCTGTCAGCGACGGGCTCCGATCCAGCGGAGCCTCGGACGATCTCGGGGTTTCGGCGTTGGTGCAGGTCTGATTTCAGGACGGAAAACATATGGCGACCAAAGCAAGCGAAAAAGAACCAGCCGCGCGACCGGAACAGACGGACGGGCCGTTGCTGGATCTCGCCCGGCAGGACATGAAGAAATTCGTCGCGAAGGCGAAGGAGCGTGGCTACGTCACCCATGACGAGCTGAACGCCGCGCTGCCGCAGGATCAGGTCTCCTCGGAGCAGATCGAGGATATCATGGCGATGCTGTCCGAAATGGGCATCAACGTGATCGAGAACGAGGAACAGGATCAGGAAGAGAAGGAAGGCGAGGAGGCCAAGCAGCCTGTCGCCACCACCACAACCACCACCTCATCCAGCGATGTGGAGCGCACCGACGATCCCGTGCGCATGTACCTGCGCGAGATGGGTTCGGTCGAACTGCTGTCGCGCGAAGGCGAGATCGCCATCGCCAAGCGCATCGAGGCCGGGCGCGAGAACATGATCGGTGGCCTGTGCGAGTCGCCGCTGACCATGCGCACGCTGATCGAATGGCGCGACGAGATCGTTGCCGAGAACATGCTGCTGCGCGACGTGATCGACCTGGAAAGCACCTACGGCAAGCCGGAGGGTCCGAGCGCCAACGACGACTCCTCCGATGACGAGAACAGTGAATCCGGCGAAGCGAAGCCGAATGCCGACGGCACCGCGAAGAAGGCCAACGGCGAGGACAAGACCGACGGCCAGAAGGCTGATGGTGCCAAGGCCGATGGCGAGAAGGCAGATGGCGAGAAATCTTCCGACGGCAGTTCTTCGGACGATGACGATGATGATTTCGACGATACCTCGCTGTCGCTCGCCGCGATGGAAGCGGCGCTGAAGCCGAGGATGCTGGAGACCTTCGACGAGATCGCCAAGCTGTTCAAGCGGATCGAACGCGCACAGGACAAGCGCGTCAGCAGTGCGCTGGACGGTGGCGAGGTCTCGACCTCCGCCGAACGCCGTTTCCAGAAGATCCAGGCGGAAATGGTCGAGCACATGAAGGCCATCCGCTTCTCCAATGCCCGCATCGAGATGCTGGTCGGTGACCATTATGCCATCAACAAGAAGCTGATGGCCGCCGACGGCAAGCTGCTGCGTCTGGCGGAGAAGCATCGTGTGAACCGCCAGTCGTTCCTGGACCATCACTTCGGACACGAGCTTGATCAGGACTGGCTGGAGAATGTAGCCAAGCTGGACAAGAAGTGGGCGGCCTTCGCGACCAACGAGTTCGAGAAGGTGGAGGCCATCCGCGACGACTACAAGCAGATCGCCACGCTGGTTGGCCTGCCCATCGACGACCTGCGCCGCATCGTCTCCACGATCCAGCGCGGCGAACGCGACGCCCGCCGCGCCAAGAAGGAGATGGTGGAGGCCAACCTGCGCCTCGTCATCTCCATCGCCAAGAAGTACACGAACCGTGGCCTGCAGTTCCTCGATCTGATCCAGGAAGGCAACATCGGCCTGATGAAGGCGGTGGACAAGTTCGAGTACCGTCGTGGCTACAAGTTCTCCACCTATGCGACCTGGTGGATCCGGCAGGCGATCACCCGCTCCATCGCGGACCAGGCGCGGACGATCCGTATTCCGGTGCACATGATCGAGACGATCAACAAGCTGGTGCGCACGGGCCGCCAGATGCTGCACGAGATCGGTCGCGAGCCGACGCCGGAGGAACTGGCCGAGAAGCTGGGCATGCCACTGGAGAAGGTTCGCAAGGTGATGAAGATCGCCAAGGAACCGATCAGTCTGGAGACTCCCATCGGCGACGAGGAAGACAGCCACCTGGGCGACTTCATCGAGGACAAGAACGCTGTCCTGCCGATCGAGAGCGCGATCCACTCCAACCTGCGCGAGACCACGACACGGGTTCTGGCCAGCCTCACCCCGCGTGAGGAACGTGTGCTGCGCATGCGTTTCGGCATCGGCATGAACACCGATCACACGCTGGAGGAAGTCGGCCAGCAGTTCTCCGTCACCCGCGAGCGTATCCGCCAGATCGAGGCCAAGGCGCTGCGCAAGCTGAAGCACCCGTCTCGCAGCCGCAAGCTGCGGAGCTTCCTCGACAACTGATCCGGGTCTTGCCCCTTGCAGATACTGCCTGACCGCGCCGATGTCGTGATTGTCGGCGCGGGGATCGCCGGGACCGCGAGTGCCTGGTATCTGGCGCAGCGCGGCCTGTCGGTGGTGGTCTGCGAGAAGGGGCGCGTGGCGGGGGAGCAGTCCTCCCGCAACTGGGGCTTCGTCCGCCAGCAGGGCCGTGACCCCGCCGAAATTCCGCTGATGATGGAATCCAACCGCATCTGGCGCACGCTGGAACGGGATCTGAACGCCGATCTCGAATGGACGGTCGGCGGCAATTTCGTCTGCTTCCAGTCAGAGGAAGACCGCGCAACCTTCACCCGCTGGCGCGGCATCGCAGAACAGCATGGCCTGCATTCCCGACTTGTCGAACCGTCGGAGATGCAGCAGATCGTGCCGGACAGCCAGCTTGGCAAGCTGGGCGGCATCTACACCGAAAGCGATGGTCATGCCGAACCGGCCAAGGTCACCGTGGCGCTGCAACGCGCGGCGGAGGGCCGGGGCGCCACATTCCTGACCGACTGCGCCGTCTTCGGCGTGGAGACGTCCGGCGGCAGCGTCTCCGGCGTCGAGACCGAACACGGGACGATCCGCGCCAAGACCGTCGTGCTGGCCTGTGGCGCCTGGACCAGTCGGATGCTGGCGCATCTGGGGCTGACATTTCCCCAGGTCTGGATCACCGGTTCCGTTGCCCGCACCACGGCAGCCCCGCCAATCTCGAAAGCGGCCACATGGGCCGGGGTTGCCTTCCGCCAGCGCCCTGACGGCACCCTGAACATCGCCACCCGCTCCGCCGATCACGATCTGACGGTCGAAAGCCTGCTGTTCGGCAGGGTGTTCCTCGACGATTTCCGCAAGCATGGGCGCGATCTGCGGCTGCGCTTCGGGCGAGCCAGTCTCGCACTCGCCCTCGGTCGCTATTCAAAGGCGGCCCTGCGCCGCGAACTGACCCGGTACCGCACCCTGGACCCGGCCCCGAACCGCCGACAGCTCGACGAGGTTCTGGCCCGCCTGAAACAGGCGGTTCCGGCGACCGGCGGCGTCAAGCTGAGCAATGCCTGGGCCGGGTATATCGACATGACACCCGACATGCTGCCGGTCCTGGACCACCTGGAGCAGCCATCGGGGCTGGTTGTGGCCAGCGGCTTCTCCGGCCACGGCTTCGGCATGGGACCGATTGTCGGGCGGCTGGTGTCGGAGATCATCGCCGATGGGCAGCCGTCGCTGGACCTGCATGCCTTCCGTTTCAGCCGCTTTGCGGAGGACGGCCCCCTGACCTCCGATACCGTCATTTGACGGCGGCGGACGGCTTCCCGTACCCTCTCCCGCGGGGAGAGAATTCATGAATGAGACGTTCGAGACCGTGGTGCTGGAGCGGCCCTCGCCGCATGTGCTGGTGGTGCGCCTGAACCGCCCCGAAGCCCGCAATGCGATGAACACGCAGATGGGTCATGACCTGAAGGCTGTCTGGCAGCAGATGTATGTCGATCCCGGCGACACCCGCTGCATCATTCTGACCGGGACAGGCGACAAGGCGTTCTGCGCCGGGGGTGACCTGAAGCAGCGCAACAACATGACCGATGCCCAGTGGCAGCAGCAGCACGCGCTGTTCGAACAGGGCACGCTGGCCCTGATGGACTGTCCCGTTCCGGTGATCGCCGCCGTCAATGGCGCGGCATTCGGCGGCGGCTGCGAGTTCGTCTGCGCCACTGATTTCGCCTATGGCTCGACCAATGCCCGCTTTGCCCTGACGGAGGTCTCGCTGGGCATCATGCCAGGTGCCATGGGCACGCAGAACCTGCCCCGTGCAGTAGGTATCCGACGCGCCAAGGAAATCATCCTGACCGCCAGCCCGTTCACGGCGGAGGAGGCACTGGCCTGGGGCCTGCTGAACAAGGTCTGCGCGCCGGAGGATCTGATGACAACCGCGCTGGAGACGGCCGAGCGCATTGCGGGCAATGCCCCGATCTCCACCCGGCAGGCGAAGAAGTCGATCTCCATGTCCACGCAGGTGGGGTACCATACGGGCTACATGTACGAGATCGAGGCCTACAACCGCATGATCCCGACAGAGGACAGGCTGGAAGGCGTGCGGGCGTTCAACGAGAAGCGCCGCGCCGACTTCAAGGGCCGTTGAGAAGGAGAAGTATGATGGAACGCGATGTCATCCTGCGTGAGGTTGGTCTGCGGGACGGGCTTCAGATGGTGAAGTCCCAGTTCCCGACCGACGCCAAGAAACAGTGGATCAGCGCTGCGGTCGCCGCCGGCATGCCGGAGATCGAGGTCTGTTCGTTCGTGCCGCCGCACGTGGTGCCGCAGTTCAGCGACCATGCCGAGGTCGTGGCGCACGCCCGCACCCTGGCAGACTTGACAGTCTCCGCCCTGGTGCCCAACGCCAAGGGCGCGGAACGCGGTTTCCAGCTTGGCGTTGACAAGCTGAACTTCGTCCTCTCCGCCTCCGAGACCCACAACCAGAAGAACGTCCGCTGTTCGACGGAACAGTCGCTGGAACGCTTCGAGCAGGTGATGGAGGTGAAACGCTCCAATCCCGACTATGCGAAGACCAGTGTCGGTGGTGGAGTCTCCACGGCGCTTGGCTGCACCATGGAGGGCGCGATCGCGCCGTCCCGCGTGATGTGGCTGATCGAGGAATATCTGAAACGCGGTGCGGATGAAGTCGGCATTGCCGACACCGTGGGCTATGCCAACCCGGCACAGGTCAAGGCCGTGTTTCAGGAGGCGATCCGCAACTTCGGTGATGACACGACCATCGTTGCCCACTTCCACGACACCCGTGGCCTCGGCCTCGCCAACGCGCTGGCAGCGCTGGATGCCGGGTGCCGGGTGTTCGATGCCTCGCTGGCCGGTCTCGGCGGCTGCCCCTTTGCACCGCTCGCCACCGGCAATGTGGTGATGGAGGATCTGGTGTTCATGCTGGAGGCGATGGGCATGCGCACCGGCATCGACCTGGATGCGCTGGTGGCGATCCGCGATCTGCTGACCACCAACCTGCCCGATGAGCCGCTGCACGGCATGATCGCCAAGGCCAGCGTGCCGAAGGGCTTCGTCCCCGCCTCCGCCGCCCTCGCCGCCGAGTGAACACCAGACGGGAAACCCTGCCATGAATGCCGATACGACAATGAATGCGTCCACCGCCGTTTCCATGGAGCTGGGAGAGGACTGGCGCGATATCCGCGATCAGGTCCGTCGCATCTGCGAGGGGTTTCCCGGCACCTACTGGCAGGATCTGGACGAGAAATCGCTCTACCCGGATGCCTTTGTCGAGGCGCTGACCAAATCAGGCTATCTCGGCGCGCTGATCCCGGAGGAATACGGCGGTTCCGGCCTGCCGGTGCGTGCGGCCTCCGTGATCCTGGAGACCATTCACGCTTCCGGCTGTTCCGCCGCCGCCTGTCATGCGCAGATGTACATCATGGGCACGCTGCTGCGGCACGGCTCGGAGGAGCAGAAGCAGAAGTACCTGCCGAAGATCGCCACCGGTGAACTGCGCCTGCAGGCCTTTGGCGTGACGGAGCCGACCACCGGCTCCGACACCACCCAGCTGAAGACCCGCGCGGTGCGCGACGGCGACAGCTATGTGGTCAATGGCCAGAAGATCTGGACCAGCCGGGCGTTGCAGTCCGACCTGATGCTGCTGCTGGCCCGCACCACCGCCGCCGATCAGGTGCAGAAGCGGACGCAGGGCCTGTCGGTGTTTCTGGTCGACCTGCGGGAGGTGAAGGGCAAGGGTTGCGAGATCCGGCCCATCCCGACCATGGTGAATCACAACACCAACGAGGTCTTCTTCGACAACATGCGTATCCCCGCCGACAGTCTGATCGGCGAGGAAGGACGCGGCTTCAAGTACATCCTTGACGGCATGAACGCCGAACGCGTCCTGGTGGCCTCGGAGGCCATCGGCGACGGCAAGTACTTCACGGAGAAGTCCGTGGCCTACGCGAATGACCGCTCCGTCTTCGGGCGCGCCATTGGCCAGAACCAGGCGATCCAGCATCCCATCGCGCGGGCCTATGGCGAACTGCAGGCGGCGGAACTGATGGTCCGGCAGGCGGCGGCGCTGTTCGACGCCGGCCAGGAATGCGGGGAGGCTGCCAACCTGGCCAAGCTGCTGGCGTCGGAGGCGGCGTGGAAGGCCGCGGATACCTGCATGCAGACCCATGGCGGATTCTCCTTCGCCCGGGACTTCCAGATCGAGCGGAAGTGGCGCGAATGCCGCCTGTTCCAGATCGCCCCGATCTCGTCCAACATGATCCTGAACTTCGTCGCGCAGAACGTGCTCGGTCTGCCGCGATCCTATTGAGGGGGGCTGGACAACCCTGCACTATTGGCATGTCGCGCGGGGGCGGTTCGCCCCATACTGCTGCCAACCAACAAACGCAAAGAAACGCAAAATTCCGGGAGGATCGAGAAATGCTGAGTGTGGAAACCCCGCAGGACCTGAAGAACCATATCGGCGCCGATTGCGGCGTGTCGGATTGGGTGACCGTTGATCAGGAGATGATCGACAAGTTCGCCGACGCGACCGGCGACCACCAGTGGATCCACGTCGATGTGGAACGCGCCAGGAAGGAAATGCCGAACGGCCAGACCATTGCGCACGGGTTCCTCACCCTGTCGCTGGTGCCGCTGCTGTCGGCCCAGACCCTGACAGTGAAAAAACGCAGCCGGGGCCTGAACTACGGCTCCAACAAGGTGCGTTTCACTAACATGGTGCCCGCTGGCAGCCGCGTCCGCCTGCGCCAGAAGATCAAGGAAGTGAATGACGTTTCCGGCAATGGCGTGCAGGTGATCTCCGAAATGTCGATGGAGATCGAAGGTCAGGAGCGCCCGGCGATGGTGGCGGAATTCATCAGCCTTACCTTCGCCTGACCGGGTCGCAGCAATGACCGGCACACAGGTGACGGCAGCTCTGGCGGCGCGGGCCGCCGGGCTGCACCTCGACGATATCGACGATGACGCACGCGCCGTCGCCCGGCAGTGCCTGCTGGACTGGTTCGCCGTGACCATCGCCGGGGCGGATGAACCCTGTGTCGCGCTGCTGACGGCGGAGGCCACCGACCAGGGCGGCAACCCGCAGGCAACCCTGATCGGTCACGGCCTGAGACTGTCCACGCGACAGGCCGCGCTGGTCAATGGCACCGCCAGTCATGCCCACGACTATGACGATGTGAACATGACCCTGTCAGGCCATGCGACCGTTGCCGTGGCGGGGGGACTGCTGGCACTGGCGGAGAAGCTGGATGCCTCGGGTCAGGATGTGCTGACCGCCTTCGTTGCCGGTTACGAGACCGCCTGTCGCGTCGGGGCGCTGGTGAT